>ERZ1673960.4-NODE-4-length-280066-cov-27.495866_pt1 | contig 280066 bp, 250 predicted proteins | sample MGYA00580190_ERZ1673960 | MGnify/ENA primary metagenome ERZ1673960 (study PRJEB41334, sample SAMN05608106) | rock metagenome | biome: terrestrial subsurface; feature: shale formation; material: shale | place: USA: Pennsylvania ...
ACTCTGCCGGATCGGTCAACCGATCATTGAAAATTTCTTAACTGATCGGCATTACTCCCGAAGGAGCCTTTTTTAAAACAATCAGTTCGTTTAGAACTTGATTTGATATCCGGCTACGAATTCACGACCGATGTGACCACGAACATAGAGTTCAGGGTTGGTGTATTCGCCGCTGCTGTTAAGCACTGGCTCTTCGTCGAACAAGTTACGAACGCCCAAGGTTGCTTTACCGTACTTACCTAAGTTGTACGAGAAAGTAACGTTGTGGTATGTCGTAGACTCAAGCTCGCCAACGAAGTTGTAGTTAAAGCAGTTAGCATCGCCACATGAGGTGTCGAGTACGTCTGTTTCGCCCGTTGAATCGATGTAGTCAGACGTCCAAGTTACGTTGAAATCGTTGATAGCGTATTGCAACATCAACTGTGAACGTAGCTCAGGTGCACCTGAAGAACCCGCCATGTCTTGGCTAGGACCGCCAAAGTAAACGTCTTCTTCAACTTCCATCATGTACGTAGTACCGAAGGTCGCGTTGAACAAGCCCGCACCAAGTGGATATTCAGCTGCGATTTCAAAGTCGAAACCTTTACGCGCTAAGATAGCACCGTTTTCGGTACGCGTGTAAACGTCACCGTCGATTGAACCATTTGCACGACGTTGTAAGTCGAACGCAGGGTTAGCCGCTAAGAACGAGTCTAAGTTGCCGCCAAGCTCGATGTTGATCAAGTCTTGAACAGTCACTGAAGAAATAACGTTCTCAACTTGCAGATCGAAGTAATCTAAACGGAAGTCCCAGTTATCAAGACCTGAATAAACGATACCCGCGTTGATGTACTCAGACTCTTCTGGACCAAGGTCACGGTTGCTTTGAATCTGGTTATCAATTTGGATTTCAGGACATTCAGTCAACTCAACGCCGGCAGTCTGGCATGCAACGTAGTCGTATGCATAAGTCGCTGAGTACTGGTCTTGTGCAGAAAGCTCTTCAAGTGAAGGTGCACGGAAGCCTTCGCTGTATGATGCACGAATCAACAAGTCGTCGATTGGACGATATTCGGCTTTCAAACTGCTTGTTGTTGCAGTACCGAAGTCACTGTAATCATCATAACGGAAAGCAGCGCTTACAGTCAGATCGTAAGTGAACGGCATAGCGACTTCGTAGAAGTACGCTTGAACGTTACGGTCTTCAGAAGCAGAGTTACCTGCGCCGCCGCCAACTAAGCCCGCTTCAGACTGCGCGTCGTAGCTGTTTTCGAATACTTGGTCATACATTTCCCAACCTACGTAGTGAGAAACCATACCACCAGGTAATTCACCTGCATTGAAGCCGAAGCCTGCATAGTAGTGATCGAAAATTGTCTTACCTTCAGTCAAGGTAGTGATGCCGATTTTGTCAGAATTTTCTTCTGAGAACGGGTCTTCACCTTCAGCGGCTAACCAATTAAGCGCTGAGTTACTTAAGTAATCACGGCCGACTGTTTTGTAGTCCATTTCAGCGCGCTGGTAGTAAACTTCCCAGTCGATGTTATCAAGTGCGAAACCACGGAAGCCGACAACATAGTCCTGCTGGTAGTCATCAACGTAACCATCACGGTTACCCACTGGGTACCAACGGAAGTAACCTACTTCAAGCTCTTCGTCATATGGGTTGTGCGATGCAGATGCTGGGATGTTTTCCCAAGGCGCAGCAGCGGGTGCATAACGGCCAAATGAACTGTTCTTAGCGAACAAACCGCGCATGTACATTTCGATATCATCAGTAATTTGATAATTACCATTTACCATCAATGAATTACGGTCAGTTGATGCCATGTTAGTTGATACGCCAGCGAATGCATAACCACAGACAGTACCACCGCCAACACCGCCGAACGAAGTACCTTGGTCAAGTACACCAACGAAGCCTTCAACGTTGTTTGCCAAGTCACCACATAGCGGTGACGCTTCGTAGTTGCCCTGAGGGTTTACAAGCGTTGCACCGTAGTAAGAAATACCGATGGTTTCGTCATAGATAGAGATCAAACCGTCGCCATTCTCGTCGTTCATTTGCGGCGCAGTGTAAGGACGATCGCGATCATAAATCGCATCACGTGTCTGGTGCTCAAATACCATGGTCAGGTTACCGCGGTCTGAAGAAGTACCCGCAGTAATGCTGAAGCTCTCGTTATCGCCGCCTTCAGCTTCTGGACGACCGACTTGAGTGTTAACTGCAACACCTTCAAAATCGTCTTTTAAGATGATGTTTACAACACCTGCAACAGCGTCAGAACCATAGACCGCAGAAGCACCGTCTTTCAAAACTTCGATACGCTCAACAGCAGCCATCGGGATGGTGCTCAAGTTTGCAGAAGAACCGCCAAGCGATGGTGAACCTGCAACACGTTTGCCGTCTAATAATACCAATGTACGGCTAGCGCCAACACCGAGTAGGTTCACGGTTGATTGAGACTGCGCAGTGCTACCTGAGCTAGGTACAAAAGAACCGAAAGAATTAGAGGTTAAGTTACGCAATGCTTCTGATACCGACAGACGACCTTGGTCAGTCAATTGCTCGGCCGAAATAACTTCTACAGGAGAAGCGCTCTCTAGGTCTGAACGCTTAATGCGTGAACCCGTTACTTGAATCTTTTCAATGTTGTTTTTTGCTTCAACATCCGAGTTATCCTGAGCTACGGCTAATGCTGGTGCAGCTAAACTGCCCGCCACAGCTAGAGCGGTAAGGCTCTTGCGGAAGGTACTGTTAGTCATGTTTTTACTCCCTGGTGTATGTTCTTATTCTGTCATGAACCAAGTTCGCGACTTGAATTAGAGGGCGTCGCTAAGTTGAGGTCTTAGAAACACCGTGCATGACTTTTAACGCTAGCAGGGGGGAAATTCAACTAAATGACCAAAAATAATGATCTGTTTGACTAATTTTTGGTCTAAATGTTTACTTGTTGGTCAAATGTTTAATATTGTATTAACAGATGTTTAAACAATGTAAAAAGGCAGCCCGAAGGCTGCCTTTTATTGTTAAGTGAACGTTTAATTTTAACTTACATGAATTGATAAGAGATGCTCGCAAACACGTAACGACCCAATGCATCAAAGTAACCTGGATATGTGTTACCGTTGCTGCCTGGCGCACCTGTTAGGTACGGAGGATCATTCTCAAGTACGTTGTTCACACCAACACTGATAGTCGTGTTGTCGCCCCAACGATAACGAGCAGTCAAATCAAGGTAGCTTTCAGATTCGATATCTTGAGCGCCGCCATCCAACTGCGCAGTCTCACCGAGATAACGCCAGTTAGCAGAAATCGCTAAACCATCGTTGTTTTCCCAGGTGGTACGTAAGTTGTGTTGCCATTCTGGGTTTGGAGCGCCACAGACGCCACCCCAGTAGCCCGCACATTCATACACACGAAGACCAACGACAGGCTGAGTATCGAACTTGGTGAAGTAAGTACCTACCAAGTTAAACTTCAATTTACCTAAGTCGTTATCAAAGCGCAGAGTGTAGCTTGAGTTAACATCGAAACCAGAACGTTGTTCAAAACCAATGTTCACGTTAGTCGCTACGATATTATCTTGAGCCAACCACAAAGAACCTGTATCCGGACCACGATTAATGAGGTCACAGAACTGTGCGTCGCCAGTGTCTAAGCAAAGGTCCAGCGTAGTTTCTGCAGCCACAATACCAATCGCATCTTCAACCTTGATATCGAAGTAGTCAACTGACACATCGAAGTCGCCGTCCATGGTGCGATAAACGAAACCGGCAGAAATAGTATCTGACGTTTCAGGCTCTAGGTCTGGGTTACCACCAAAGATAGCATTGTACTGGTTAGCCGGGCTTTGCGGAATACTGCCGTATTGTGCAGAAGTGACACCAGAACGCTGACACTGTTCCAATGTGGCCTCTGGGTTCGCACCCGCACACGGATCAGAATCCATGTCATACAAGCCAATTGATTGTGCACTATACAACTCACGGATATTTGCATGACGCGCTGAACGTTGGAAACTACCACGTACTTTCCACGTTTCATTGATATCCCAACCCAATGCTACTTTGTATGTATCGGTCTCTTTCGCAGTAGAGTACTCAGAATAACGATAACCCAAGTCCATGGTTAGCGTATCCGCCCAGTCTGCGCCTTCTACTAAGTAGATTTTTGCTTCTGAGAAGATCTCATCAACACTCAAGCTACCTGAAACACCGATGGTAGGGCCACCTTGACCGGCACCATCACCTGAAGTAAAGCCACTATCCGGTTGGAAAATGAGCTCTTCGCTACGTGTGGTTGCACCAATAAGTAGCTCGACACCGCCCACAGCCCATGGACTGCGCACACCGTAGTCGCCTAGGTTACCAATCGCATACGCAGTATACTCGCGTAAGTTAGTTTCACCATTCGCGTACAGAGGCAGCGTGAGGTAATCGAGTGCTTCTTGGCTGATGTTCGGTGCAAAGATATTCCAAGGCACACAGTTTGGATCAACGCCACTCAGTGCTGCGGTACAAACAGCCTCACCGGTATCAGGATCAGTGGTGACATTCAATGCACGACCAATGTTATTGATACTTAAGTCGTTTAGGTAGGTTGAACTTAGCGTTACGTTACCGAAGTTAGCGGATACGTCGTAACTCCAAGTGTCATTTAGGTAACCGCGGATACCAAACACACCGCGATAAGACAAGTGTTGGATATCGTTCTGACGTGGACCACCTTCGACGTTACGTTTACCGATATAAACGCCTTCCCACACATTCGGATCGCCCGATGCGCCAGCAGGACCACCAGGACCACAGATAACACCCGCTTGTTGTTCAGACAAGAATGGGTTGTCACAGCTTAAGTCAACCTGCGGGAAGAACGCACCTGATTCTGCAATCTGAGATACGCTGCGGTCTTTAACAAAACCAACTTCACCAAAAAACTCCATGTTTTTGTTGATTTCATAGTGACCGAATGCACCTAAAGTGACACGTTCATCTGGACGTTGGAAATAGTTACGTGGACCAAAGTTATACAAGCGGCCATCATACTCTTGGAAAGTACCTTGATCGATGTAGTAGTCGTAATCAACGAAGTCAGTTAAACGACCATCTGGAATGGTGCCTGAACCACCGCATGAATAAGAACCAGGACCACCCGAGAGTGAACAGATACTGTAATCACGGTTATCTTGCGTAATCGCTTTAATATCACGATAGGTCGCATAACCTGTCAAGTTACCTTTACCATCATCAGCGTTCACACCCCAGATGATAGAGAAGTCATTCATGTGACCGTCACGACCTGAGCCTGGTGCCAAGTCGAAAGAGGCATCACGCGCAGCTTGCGCCACGTCGTTCTCATTTGGGTTATTGTATTGATAGAAGCTGTGTTGATAATCGAGCTTCACCCCTTCAAAGTCATCTTTCATGATGAAGTTAACAACACCTGCCACAGCGTCAGAACCGTAAGTAGCCGATGCACCACCGGTTAACAGTTCTACGTTTTCAACCAACGCGCCTGGAATTTGGTTTAAGTCAGGTGCGATAGCGCCCTGTAATGGTGAACCCATTACCAAGCGACGTCCATTCATTAGAACGAGTGTACGGTTAGAGCCTAAGCCACGCAGTGAAATAGTTGCGGTACCCGTAGCACCGTTTGAATCAGTTGATGTTTGACCTGGGAATACTTGTGGTAAGTCGTTCACCAAGTCTTCGGTACGCACGTTACCCGAGAATTCGAATTCCTCGGAGGTAACCTGAGAAATTGGGCTCGAACTCACAACGTTTGCTGATTGTGGAATACGAGAACCTGTTACCTGAATGCGCTCGGCTACTTCTTCTGCTTGTTGATCATCAGAAGCAGGATCTTGCTGGTCCTGCGCCAACGCAGGCATGCTAAATACACCTGCAATGGTTGCAGCCAACAAACTTTTACGAAAAGTTGTGCTTTTCATGAGTTGAAACTCCCCGGAACTTTATTGTTTTTTACCTCAAAATATGTTTGAGGCAATTTGAATTTAGCAAGAAGTTATTTTCCTGTAAACACTTTGTGACTTTTTTGTTGTATTACTTTGAGTTTAAGTGTTTGACATCGGATCAGTTAATGTGAATGGATAGATACATCAAGGCCAAAAAAAAGCCGCTTACCTAAGGCAAGCGGCTTAATAGTTCAAAACAAAAAGTTTACTTGTCATAGTAATGTCTGAAAGCTTGAACAAAACGATCATAATTTTGCGAACGCTTCACTGCATTGTCATTCAGTTCTCGGTGAACTTGGCCTAAGCTTGACGTTAAAACTGGGTGGGACGACCGGTGAAAGTCCAGCATAGAGGGCTCAAACACAACTCCTATATGTGAACAAATTTTAACTAACGTTTCTCTTGGTTCACTGACTAATTGTTCATAGTCAATCACTAAAATCTCATCACCGTAAACCGACTGCCAGTGTTCAAGTAACTTATGTTCGCTTTTGATGTACTCAGCAATTGACTGGGGGTGCCAACTCCATGGATGACCACTTCGAAAAGGCGTTTTAAAACACGACCAAGCAACATCGTTGACATCTCTTCGCAAATAAATTGCCTTTGCATTGGGTGCGAGTTGCTTAAAAATACCGAATCGACGATTCAACAAGAATGTTTTATCAACTAAGCGGCCTGTCTCGCCAAAACGCTGAGCCGCTACCGAATGATAAATATCTGACATGAAGTCCACTGCCATTTGCGGCTCTCCGTGACGCTCCATAAAAGCTGGGAAATTATATGTATCCTCGCTAGATAGATGTAACGTCGCGGCTGCAATACCTGCAAATTCACCCGCGCCAGCGAATTCTGAATGCGTTGTCAAGATTTGCCCAAGTAAGGTGGTTCCACTGCGTGGGAGACCTAAAATTGCGGTCGTTCGTTGGGCATCGGTATTCGACGAAGGTAATTGGGTCAGTTTATCCGCTGTGTTTGCAGCAATAATTTTATCTACGACTTGTCGATTTCTCTTAATATCAAATGGTTGCTGATGCATAAATAGCTTTGCACCTGCATTTATGGCCCGTTCAGCGGCATCATAATCGCCCTTGTCGGCGAACGCTTTTGCTTTCGCATAGCAGTATAGCGCATAGTTTTGGTCAGACTTATCTGCGATCGATTGTTCGGCGGCGACCAGCTTTTTGTACACTGCGTCAACACGGCTAAAATCAGTTATCGATGCTAACGTATACCAAGTAATGCCTAAATGTGGTGATAACGATAAAACTTTACTTAAGTTCTCGCGGGCCTCGGTAAGCTGGCCAAGCTGTGCCTTAATTGTGCCAACGATATGATACAAAGCTGGGTTAGCTTGGTCTTTACGTGCAGCTTTCTCAACATACTTAAGAGCATCGTTAAGATGACCTGTTTCAGCAACGATACCCGCTGCCTTAATTGCTGCGTCAACCGTTTTGCCTGAAGCTCTATAGTATCTATCGGCGGCTTGTCGCGCACTATTTGACTCACCGATTGCCAGTGCCATATGCGCAACTTTCAACCAGTCCTCACCGAGTAATGCGTTGCTCTCAATAAGGTAATTAATTTGTTCCACCGCCTCACTTCGACGGCGTCCTTTAACAGAACTTTCGGCGTCTCGTAATACTTCTTGCGGTTCCACTTATTTGCTCCATTTTTCGACTTAAATTAAAAAACCGGAAGCACGAGGCTCCCGGTTTTGGATGTAAATACTAACCAAAGATTTGATTAGAATTTAACTTCTGCGCTCAAACGAACGTAACGTGGCGTTTGGAATGCAGTTGGTAAACCATAAAGAGCACTTGGTGCGCCTTGGTAACCGCCATCTGCGCGACCGCCATCATAGATCTCGTTAACTTCGTTGTACTCAGTTGCTGTATCGTTGTCAAACACGTTGAATACGTCAGCACGGAATACTACGTCCATATCGTTGATAGTCATTGCGTAACGTGCTGTTAAATCAAGGTTCCAAGTACTTGGAGTAGTACCTTCAGAACCACGGTTAACTAGCTGACCATCTTTAACGAATGACTCGGCTTCATACAATGAAGCAAATGCGTCAGTTGGGTGGAAGCCAAATGAGTTCTTAGGACGACCAGATTCCCAACGGAAGTTTGCACCCAAACTGAACTCTTCAGTGATTGAGTATGCGCCCTGGATTTTAACCATATGGCGACGATCGTTAGGAAGGTTACCATATGCGCCGTCTAACAATCCTGGTTGGTCAAAGTTAGTAGTCAGACCCGCGTCATCCTGACCGTTGTCTGAACGAACAAAACCTTCGTTGTTACCCCAGCTGTGAGACCAAGTATAAGTCGCATCTAGCATCCAGTCATCAGCGAAAGCACGCTTAACAGTAAAGTCAACTGCACCGTATTTACGTACTGACTCAGGGTAACCTAAGTAGCTACCAGGGATAGAGTACTGCTGATCTTCTAAAGGACCATCAGCGCCATCAGGGTCAGTAGAAATAGTGACTGAACCACCTGGGTTAGTTAGCACGTAGTAGTGGAAACCATTACAAAGGGTACATGCAGAACCGAACTCGTCTTGCAAGTACGCGTCGAAGCCAGCGTCGATTGCAACGTCTTCAAGAGAAGATTTAAGCTCACGGTAAGTACCTTTAACACCCACTGACCAGTTATCACTGATTACTTTTTCGAAACCTAAGATGTATTCATCTTGATACATTGGATCCAAATCAGCATTAACCGTTTCATCAGTACCTTTCAGCGTACCGTCTGCATATACAGCACCACCAAGCGGTGAACTTTCATCAACGATAGGCGTTAAGTCATCGTTGATACCTTCAACAGCATAGTCAGTTACGGTATAGAGCTCGTCACCCGCTAAACGGATGTTGGTATTCGTTGCAACTGGGAGGTAGTAACGACCAAAGTTAGCAAACAATTTGCTTGTTCCGTCACCATTGATATCCCAGCTTACACCGATACGTGGAGCCCATTGATCTGAAACGTCAACGAACTTCTCGCCCGCTTTGTTGTAGTTTTCAAAGGTTTCGTTACGTAAGCCGATACGAGCAACGATGTCGTTTGTTACATACCAAGTATCTTGGATGTAGAATGCGTTTGACTTAGTTTCGAAAGAACCTTCGTTAACATAGGTGTTGTAACGAACTGTTGTACAACCAGCGTTCAGCAAGTCACCTTGCGCAATCGCTGTAGAGTCACAACCACGATAGAAATAAGCGGTATCAGCTACGCGACGAGTATCTTCATACGCTTCTAGATCTTCGTAGTCGATACCTGCACGGATGGTGTGATCTGGGTGTACATACCAGTCAACGTCGAAACGATAAGCTGTACGCTTATCTTCTTGAACGCTTGGTGTAGTTAAACCAAATGAAGTGAACTGGATACCTGAATTCTGTTCGAATACAGCTGCCGCAGGCTCAGTAGTGTTAACGTTACTGTAAGTCGCTTTGTTAACACCGTACATTGCGCTGATAGTCAAGTCATCAGTCAAGATACCAGTGTACTGAGCCGCATAAGATTTACCACCACGGTCAAGTGTGTAGCTACCTAGCAAGTCGCCGCGAGTATCATCACCAAATGAGTAGTTGAACTTGTCAGTTTCTAACTCGCTTGAGTTGTCCCAACCAGTGAATTCAACAATATGGTTTTGAGTAATGTACCAGTCGATTTTCGCAGCATATAATACATCAGATGCGTCACGATCATAATCGAGTGTCGCAGTAGAGTAATCGCTAACGCGATCTTTAAAGTTCAAGAGGCCGAAGAAGAACAATTTATCTTCGATAAGTGCGCCGCTCGCCCAAACGTTGTAGTTGTTCTCACCAATTTCATCGTTGCTGTTAACGATGTAGTAAGGTGTGGCGTTTTCAGCAATTGCTTCTTCGTCAGTCAACAGTACATCAGGCTTTTCTGAACGTAGTGAAGACGGCTCAAAATAAGCACTTGCGCCTGCTTTGAATTCGTTTGAACCCGATTTAGTGGTTGCGTTAATAACACCACCAGTCGAACGTCCATATTCAGCAGAATAGCCACCTGTTTTAACTTCGAAAGTGTCATACATTTCGAACGGAAGCTCAGAACCACCGAGGCCGTTACGGAAGTTAGTTACGTTAAGGCCGTTAACATAGTAAACGTTCTCACCAACTGATGCGCCACCGAACGATGTCAAGTTACCGAACGCTGAGTCACCTTTAGTCGTACCCGGTGCCAACAAAGCAACTGATGCAAGGTCACGAGGTACTGGAACTTTTGAAAGGAACTCTTGACCAACAACTAACTCTGACTCAGAAGAAGATGTATCAATCATTGAGATCGCTGAGCCAGTAACCTCAATAGTTTCCATTGAACTATCAACCAAGGTCAGGTCAACGTTAGTACGAGAGCCTACACGGATCGACAACATGTCTTCTTGTAAAGTGCCATAGCCTGACTTTGTTGCACGTAATGAGTACTGTCCTGGCGGCAACAATGGAAAACGGTATTGACCATCAGCACCCGAGGTAACGGTACGGGTCAAGCCGGTTTCTAGGTTAGTAATGGTGATCTCTACACCACTAATCACTTCACCAGAGTTATCCACTGATTGACCTAAAAGGAAACCTTTTGATTCATCAGCGATTGCTGGAGATGATACGCCAAGCGATGCTGCAACAGCTGCTGCCGCAAAACTTAGTTTAAAGAAACTTGATTTCATTATTCTGAACTCCCTGGAGTTTATAGTTATTACAATCACCCTTATCAGCATTAAAGTGACAGTGCTCAAAACGTTAACAGCTCACAAAACAAAAGTAAATATTTTGTTATTTAAAAAATCAGAAGTTACAAAACTAGTAGGATTTAAGCAATTTACGGAGGGAAAGACTGTATTCATTGGTCTGTAGGCATTGTGCTAAAAATAGTTCTGCACAAGCAATAGCATCGTCCATAGCATCATGGGCTGGGTAGCTAGGCAAGCCGTACCGAGCCCTGCATGAAGAGAGTGTATACATTCCCGTTTCTTCTCTTACGGGCCCATTTTTGTTCTGAACAGCGTGTTCATAGCGTAAAGTATCAAAGACACTTATCGGTTCAAGTTTTTGCAGAGTATTCTTAGAGGCATGTAGTAGAAACTGCCAGTCTACTTGGGCATTATGACAAACAAAACAAGATCCTCTTAATTCTACTTTTAATTTTTCTAAAACCGTATCGATTGAAGAATAGTGAGCAAAATCACGTTGAGTTAAACCGTGAATTATCGGACTTTGACCTAATTTTTCAGACGAAACAGGCTTCAAGGTAAACTGGTTTCGACGACCAATATCGATCATGGGCGGCACAACAACAACCCAAGCAATACTTAAGATTTCATCAGTTTTAGGGTTGAGCCCCGTGGTTTCGATATCCACCACAACATAGCGCTGATTAATCCAACTTTGGCGTACCTTTTTCCATCGCCTCAACACTTGACTGAAATGCTTGAACGTCACCATCAATACCCCTGCCGACTAAACTTAAGCCCCACGCCCTGTTGCGCTTGCTTTATAATTTTAAACGCGGTCTTGAGTTGCCGCCGCGATAGCGTGCTTAAACTATCGGGGTCGATGGCATTTTTAGGCTCATCGGTATGCCAAACGCGTAGCTGGTGGTCGAGCCTCAGTTGCGTTAAAAACTGCCAAGCTTCGAGTAACGACTGGCGGTCACGTTCGCTAATAAGACGGCTGTCCTGCAATCGCTCAATCCGTTGTGCAGTAGCAGGCTCAGTCAAACCTTGATGGAGCGAATACAGCCGAACAATGTCATTTATCAAAGCAATACCGTAACGCTTAATATCAATTCGCTCACCTTGCTTTACATCTTCAGTACGAAAGCGATTAAATAAACCCAGCGGGACCGAAATGCGGTTAACAAGTAAAGCTAAGTTGCCAATAAAAAATTCATTTTTCCCAATATCAGCGACTGCTTCTCGAAACTGGTTAAACATTTTTTGCTGCCCGGCTACCGCACGGCTGTCAAAAAATATCTGGCAATACATGAGCGCTTTGGGGGTAGGATGTGTGGTCCAGCGTTCAAAACGTGCCAGCCATTGCTGCTGGGTGCCACGACATTCAGGGTTCGATGCCATAATATTGCCTGGGCAAAGTGGCACCCCGCAATCATGTAACCCCTCACAGACATATTCACCCAAACGTCTGAACCAGTCTAACTGGCTCTCGGTGAGTCCATCGTCTAACAATAAGCCGTTGTCCTGATCAGAGCTCAGGGTTTGATCTTCGCGCCCTTGCGAACCAAAAGCCAGCCAACAATAGCGTGCCGGTGCCGCGCCATTTTCAGCTTCAAATAGCTTAATAAACTGACGGGTCATAGCGTCGGTCAACGAGGCCATTAGTCGTCCTAAAATGGCTGTCTGCTTAACTCGTAAAGCAAAACTATTCAGGTATTGCGGGATTTTCTGTGCTTCCTCAACAAGCTGCGCCCGCGTTGTCGACTTATAAATTGAACTAATTAAATAGACTGGCTCACTGCGTTGCTGCTTTATTAAATCGGTGGCGGTGATCATACCGACAGGGCGCAACTGTTCATCGACGACCGGTAAGTGATGGACGTTATTAGCCGTCATGGTCGTCAGCGCATCTAATAAAGAACGATGGGCAAACACAAACTCAGGCAGATGAGTCATCACCGCAGCGACAGTGATATTAAATCCCAGTCCCTTTGCCACGACACGGTTGCGAATATCACGGTCGGTAAGAATGCCCACTAACTGGTCGCTATCGACTACCAGTATCGAAGAGATACCATTTTCAGACATGCACTGTGCTGCATTTTGAATCGTCGTATCACTCGCGAGACTGATCGGCGCTCGCTGAATAACATCCTCCACACGTTGCTCGGTCCAGTCGTAGTCGTCGTAGCCGGCCGTCTTTCCTCGTCGTTCGGTCAGTAAGCGCTCACCATGCGCGTTGATAAAATAACGCTCAAACGCGCGCGATTGGTTGCGTAATTTATCAAACGCGACTTGCGGTAACACGTAAACAATCCCGTCTTCAATACACTGCAGCGTATTGACGATGGCACGGCCACTGAGGAGCGATGGATAACCAAATAGATCGCCCTGCTCGAGTCGCTCGACTAATGTGCCGTCTTTGCCTTTTAGGTCAAACACACCCGAGCGCACGATAAAAAGCGCAGGGCTGCAATCACGCATAATCTCATTGCAGTTGTCCGCGTTCATGTAAGTGGACTGCATTTGATTGACCGACCACGTTCGCTGTTGTTCGGTTAACTCATCAAACGGGGGACAGTCTGTTAAAAAGCGTTCGATATCCATAAGTCCGCCTTATAAAAAAAGCTCCGATGCGATGCACCGGAGCTTGCTCTTTCACTCACTGGTTGGGAAATCAGTGATCCTGTGCTTCGCCTGCACCTTTAGGATAGCGGATAGACTCCACCAAATCCTGAATGTCTTTAGGTGCATCACCTGTCATTTTGTGAACAATAAATGCCACCACAAAGTTAAAGATCATACCTAAAGTACCAATGCCCTCTGGCGAAATGCCAAATAACCAATGGTCAGGTGTATTTAACTCTGGAGAGATAAATTTAAAGAACACAATGTAACTGAAGGTGAACACAATACCCACGATCATACCGGCGATAGCACCCGTGCTGTTCATGCGCTTGTTAAAGATACCCAAAATGATCGCAGGGAAGAAGCTCGATGCCGCGAGACCGAAGGCAAAGGCAACCACCTGCGCCACGAAGCCGGGCGGATAGACCCCAAAGTAACCGGAAATCAAGATGGCCACCGCTGCAGCGAGACGCGCATACATCAGCTCCTGCTTATCGGTAATGTTAGGCATCAGGTTTCGCTTGAGCAAGTCATGGGAGACCGATGTTGAAATAACCAACAGCAGACCCGCCGATGTCGACAAGGCAGCAGCCACACCACCCGCAGCAACCAGTGCCACAACCCACGCCGGTAAGTCACCGATTTCTGGGTTTGCCAAGACCATAATGTCGCGGTCAATCGTCATTTCATTGCGCTCATCACCTGAGTAGAACATACGACCATCGTCGTTTTTGTCTTCCCAAGAAATCAGACCGGTTTTTTCCCAGTTCTTAATCCAGCTTGGCGCATTATCATACTCAACGCCTTGCAGATCGGGCCCGTTAACGGTGTTGATCATGTTCATTTTACCGAATGCAGCGATAGTCGGTGCAGTCAGATAAACAACAGCAATGAATGCCAATGCCCAAAACGCTGAACGACGCGCATCACGTACCTTAGGTACCGTAAAGAAGCGAACAATGACATGCGGCAAGCCTGCTGTACCCACCATCAGGGCAGCGGTAATAAAGAACACATCGACTTTACTACGCACACCCTCGGTGTACTCAGCAAAACCCAGCTGGGTCGAGAGCCCATCAAGCCGCTCGAGCAAGAATTGGCCGGATCCGTCGGCGACGGTACCTCCAAAGCCGGTTTGCGGCAAAATGTGGCCTGTCATTAAGAGTGACAAGAAAACAGCAGGTACGATATAAGCGAACATCAACACGCAGTATTGCGCGACTTGGGTGTAAGTAATCCCCTTCATGCCGCCGAGCACGGTGTAGAAAAACACGATGACCATACCGATGATGACACCCGTCGCAATATCAACTTCGAGGAAGCGCGAGAATACCACGCCAACCCCACGCATTTGACCTGCGATGTAGGTGAACGAAACCAAGATCGCGCACAGCACTGCGATGGTGCGCGCTGTCTGCGAGTAATAGCGGTCACCGATAAAATCAGGCACGGTGAACTTACCAAATTTCCGTAGGTAAGGCGCCAAACACATAGCAAGCAGCACGTAACCACCGGTCCAGCCCATTAGATAAACCGAGCCATCATAACCTGCGAAAGCGATAATACCCGCCATTGAGATATAGGTCGCAGCCGACATCCAGTCAGCAGCGGTTGCCATACCGTTAGCGATGGGGTGTACACCTCCGCCAGCAACATAAAAATCATTGGTTGAGCCGGCACGAGACCAAATTGCGATACCGATATACAGTGCAAAGGTCAGACCGACAATAATAAATGTGAGCGTTTGAATATCCATAGCGCATCAGTCCTCGTGAACTTCGTATTTATTATCGAGTTTCGCCATTCCCCGCACGTAAAGGAAAATCAGCACGATAAAGGTAATAATGGAGCCCTGCTGCGCAAACCAGAATCCTAGCTTAAAGCCAAAGAAACGGATTTCATTCAGCACATCCACTAAGAGAATTCCAAAGCCATAGGAAACCACAAACCACACGACGAGCAGTTTAAGCATTAAGCTCAGGTTCTCTTTCCAATACGCTTTGGCATCATCTTCGTTTTTAAATGCCATAACGTCCCCTCCTGTTGTAAGAATAATTGTTAACCTTTGTTAGGGTCGTTAACAAATGTAGGTGGAGTTGTATACAGGTGAAATTGGACTTTGGTCGTAGTGGGTTATTGGGCGCTGTGTGGCCGTGTTTAGGTATGCATGTTTCCTGAACTAACACAGAGGATAACGTAAATCCAATAGACAGAGGGGTGCCGGTTTTGGTAGAAACACTAACTTTCAGGCGTGTTTAATTTATCTTTAGAGCCTAGAGTTCCCAACCAAACAAATAAAAATGCAAATGCTGATTTCTTAAACAAATATGCATAATACCCCCATCCTTCGCCACGTTTAACTACATATTCCCCTGAGTGGGTTCTACCCCGTTTCTACGGACGGTTTCTTTTTGCAAGCTACGTAATGGCATTTGTTCGGATATGGCCTTCTGGCAACCACATCTATACCACCTATCAAACGTAAATTGAAATCGGGAATAGTTATATCAACCAACTCAACATTTATGTCCGAATATCGATTAAGTATTCTAGGAGTTAAATGAACCAACACTGAATTCTTCCCTATTACTGTTTAAAAATGATTTTTCCTTCAGTAAACATTGTAGTAAGAGATCTCGAAATATGGCGAATTGATTTTAGCCAACCTTCAAAATATTTGAATACAGAGCAAGTCAGCTAAATGTTCCTACCCTGATAACAGCCCAAAATCACCAAAGCCAGAAAAAACAAAGCCCCGCTTCCTAGGTCAGAGTGCGAGGCTTTGGATTCAAATACGAATCAACTACATCATTTCATAAAGTTATTTTCCAACCTTTGAAATAATAATGAATTCTTCTGCCCTATTAACAAGATAGACTCATCTCTTCCATTATCAGCAGGAAAATACCTCATCAAGCAAACATCACCGTCTTCACCTGATAAATCAAGAATTCCTCTAATATCAAATGCGCTCGAAGAATAATCTTTAGAAACTAGCTGATCATTAATCTCGAAGTGCTTATCATCAGATGATATGACGAACAGGCCAGTTCCACTGTGTAACACTTCATCTGGCAACGGCTTTTCACTGAAGTCATCTAGTTCTACTACGCTTACTAACCTTGAATTTGAGTCATCAACAAAAACTTCATGTTCTTCTCTTTTGTATAAACCAAAGACTTTACGCGAAGCAATCGAAAACTTTTTTAGCCTTAGAGCAGAAGTCTTTCCTGTATCATCTGAGGCCCAAAGAAATGAAACTTTCAGCTTACTGCCTTCAAAGCAATCAACAAGTAACCTTAGAGCTTTCACTTCAGGTTCCGGGTCAGCATCATAACTAGCCTCATTTCTCAGGCTAATCAACTTAATCTGCTCAGTTTCTTTTAATGTACCACGCATATAAAGTTGATAATCATCCGGGCTAGCGCTGCTATTGAATTCTCTTATCACTTCTTATCCTCGTAATAATGGTGCTGCTTAAGTTTACCTTCTTTAGTTTTTCCCGCATTAAAGTGAGGCTTCTGGCCACCTTTACCACCTTGTCCATATGTAGCAGCTTTATCTTGTCTTATGGTAATTTTTTCACCAGCACCATTGGTGTACTCGTACTGTTTAACATTTCTAGAGTCTAAACCAGCAGCATTACCTTCTGGAGTTCCCGACTTAATAGTTTTATCAGGTTGAGCACTTCTTGGAATTCCGTTTGTTTCTTTTGCTTTCCTCAATGCTTGATTTGAAGTGACAGAAATCGTATCAGCGGCTTTGTCACCAGCCCTTACAGCAGTTCCTAATCCCGTTGCTCCCGGAATTAATAAGCCCGCTACATTAGCTCCCAAAGACGCGGTATTAGTAGCATTCACGCCATTGAATGCCATATCGCCCAAATCATATGCAATTAACGCGATATCAACTATTGCATTAAGAAACTCACCATTTGGATCAGTATATTTGTATGGGTTGTTATTAACATACAAGTAGCGATTGAAAGACATGACAGGGTTAGCAGGAGTCCAGCCAACAGGATCATTCGAATAAAACCGCCCGATAACTGGATCACAGTATCGTGCCTGCATATAAACGAGCCCGGTGTTATCGCCAACATGACCCGTGTACCCTTGTTGGCTGGCTGGACTTAAATCATCTCCCACCTGAGCCACTGTTTCACCATCTAGGATTATCTTATAGCTACTATGTCCGTTCTGCGCGCTCATTAACAGCGCACCCTCTCGACTGTATACCGTTAGCCGTTTTTGTCCACCCTGCTCTACAATGAGGCGATGACCGTGCGCATCGTACTGGTACTGCGTATCCCCTAATTGCGTTAAACGCCGCGCTCCGTTATAGTGCATCGTCGCGCAAAATGCGCGACCTACCGCGATGCGTACGACCCGATACTTTCATCAGGTGGGCTTGTGCATCGTCGCGCAAAATGCGCGACCTACTGCGATGCGCACGACCCGATACTTTCATCAGGTGGGCTTGTGCATCGTCGCGCAAAATGCGCGACCTACTGCGATGCGCACGACCCGATGCTCTCATCAGGTGAGCTTGTGCATCGTCGCGCAAAATGCGCGACCTACTGCGATGCGTACGACCCGATACTTTCATCAGGTGGGCTTGTGCATCGTCGCGCAAAATGCGCGACCTACCGCGAGGAGATGTATTTTAGGAGGGCTTTGAGGGCGGCGGGTTTGACTGGTTTGGGCATGAAGTGCAGGCCGGCTTGGCGCGCGTTGCGCTTCACGTGGTCATCGCGCATGGCGGTGACCAGTGCACCGGGTAAGTCACGCTGCCAAATGGTACGGAGCGCGCTCGCCAGCTGAATGCCGTCGTCACCGCCGAGTTGGTAATCAAGCAACAGACCGTCTAACGGCTCGTTGGCCTCTGCATAGGCAATAGCATCTGCGTAAGAGCGACAGGTTACCGCGCGACAGTTCCACTTTTCTAGCAGTGCGCTAACAGCACTGAGGTTATCCTTATCGTCGTCGACCACAAGCAGGCTCAATTCCGCTGTCGGTGTTTGGTCCGTTTGTTCGGTGCGTTTGGCGACCACTTGTGCGTGATGACCTAAGGGTATCGTCACCGAGAAACACGAGCCTTTACCCTCAACCGAGCGGATTTGCGGTTCGCAGCCGAGCTGCTCACTCATTCTTTGCGCAACACTCAAGCCCAAGCCAACACCATCCACCGTTTGGTTCTGAATCCGATAAAAAGCGTCGAAGATTTTGTTCTGCTGCTGAGCAGCGATGCCCGGCCCGGTATCCCACACCGCGATTTGTAAGTAGTCACCCCGCTTACGTACACCGAGTAACACTTTACCCTTAGGCGTATATTTAATGGCATTCGACAAAAAATTCTGCACAATACGGCGCAAATAAGTTGGATCGGTATACACCGGGCGATCCACATAAAACGCCCGGAACTCAAGTTGTCGCTGCTCCGCCAGGACGTGATACTCTTCAATCAACGGTTTTAAAACACTGCTTAACATCACATGTTTAAACTGTGGCTTAAGCGCTCCTTGGTCCATTTTTGCAATCGAGAGCAGTGTCGATAACAAGTGTTCAGTAGACCCCAACGCCGTATCTAACTTACCCAACAAGCCTTGATTGCGTTCTGATAGCTCATCCTCATTCACCGCCGATAGATACAGTCGTGCCGCGTTGAGTGGCTGCAAGATATCGTGACTAGCTAGTGCTAAAAACCGCGTTTTTGATGCGTTTGCCGCCTCAGCTTCTGCTTTTGCCTTTTTCAGTTCTTTCTCAACTTCACGGCGTCGATCAATTTCAGCGGTGAGCTCTTGGTTGATTTCGCGGATCTCTTGCGTCCGCGTATCGACGCGTTGCTCAAGGTCGATATTGGCATCCTCGAGCGCTTGCTGAGTTTCTACGTGCTCGGTAATATCGGTAAAACTGGTTACGAATCCACCACTTGGTAACGGATTACCTACCATTTCAATCACGCGACCGTCGGCGCGGCGACGAATAAACCGGTGCGCAGAACCCATTTGCATGTAGCGTAAGCGTTTACTCACTAACTCTTCGACTTCACCGGGACCACACTCGCCTCGCTCGGCGTTATAACGGATTAGTGTCGCTATCGGCTGACCCGGTCTCACCATACCTTCTGGATAGTCGAATAGGTCGGTATAGCGTTTATTCCACGCGACCAGGCGCAACTCCGAATCAACAACACTGATGCCCTGCGCTAAGTTCTCTAGCGAACTAAACAGAATCGACTGCTGGGTTTGTAACGCTTGGGTGGTGTCATCAAAGAAGTGAACCACTTCCTCAAGGTTGAGTTGCCTATCGCGCAATGCCGCCTCGACTAAAGAGCGCGCCGTCGCAGACCCTAAAACACCCGCAATCGCACGTTCGACGTAATTAATTAAGTTCTGGTCGGCAACGGCTTCAGCACGCAAGGACACCGATTCGTTGGGTGCTTGGTAGTACCGCATCAGTTGTTGCGCGCGCTCCGCCCCTAAAAAAGTCTTCAGCAGCAGCAACATATCCGCGTTAGTCGCTGACCGGTTTTTATGCAGCGGACTATCGGGTAAAGATGCACGTGGTTTTACGAATGCAGTCGCTTGAATGCGATCGACTAATCGTGGCCGCGACAGCAACGAGAAGGCAATATAGGCAAAGCTGTTCATCAACAGCGAAATTACCGTGCCACGGGTGATGATCTCAACGTCGGAGAGCAACGCATCGCTGTAGAGTGGTATCAATACACTCACTATCCAGCCAATTGAGCCGGCAGCGAGCCCCGCATAGACACCTCGGGCATGACCACGCCGCCAATACAGTGCCCCAATGAGCGTGGGCAACAGCTGTAAAACTAGAGAGAAGGCAAGTAAACCAATACTGACTAAATTAGTGCGTGCCGCCCAAAAGTAATAACAAAGAAACGCCAATGCCATGGTGACGCCAATCGCCACACGACGAAAAAGAAGCAAACTACGGTCATACTCGCGGCGCCGCTCACGCAGTGGCAAACGCGACTCACGCTGCAACAAGATCGGCATGATCACGTCGTTGGTAATCATGGTGCTCAGTGTCACCGATGCAATAATCACCATCGCAGTGGCCGCAGAGATGCCGCCAATAAAGATAATCAGCGAGAGCCAAAGCTGGTCTTTTAACAGTGGAAGTTGCAACGCAAACGTGGAGCCATCTTGATAGTTGGGCAACAACAAACTGCCCGCCAAAGCGATCGGCACAATGGCCAACGCTGTCAGCGCTAAGTAAACAGGAAAGCCCCACCGTGCAGTACCCAAATGTTTGATATCAACATTGTCGACCACAGCAACGTGGAATTGGCGCGGTAAGCAGAGTATCGCGCCAGCGGCCATAAAGGTTTGTACGATAAATTCAAAAGAGCCAAAACTCGCCAGACTCCAATGTGGATTCACGCTCGCCGAAAATGTTTGAGTCCAATCGAAACTAGGCTGTTCGCTCAGTAAATGCCAGGCAAAAATACCCGCGGCTGTGAGCGCAGTGAGCTTTATCATCGACTCAACCGCAATCGCTAACATCATACCACTGCGGTACTCTGTCACCTCGACATGACGGGTACCAAATAGCATAGCAAATAGCGCCATCAAGGCAGCTGCGCCAAGCTCTTTTAGAGAAAACTCACTGGTGATCGAATCACTTTCGGTTAGCACCGCAAAGCTCAAGCCAACCGCTTTTAACTGCAGCGCAATGTAAGGCACAATCGCAAGCGCTGCAATGCAGGTCACCACCACGGCTAACCGCCGCTTCTTGCCATAACGTGACGAGATAAAGTCGGCAATCGAGGTAATATTCTGCTGCTTACTCACCGACACGAGCTTTTTCAGCACTCGGATACCAAAGGTAAACAGCAAAATCGGACCGAGCAGAATAGGAAAGAATGCCCAACCATCAACAGCCGCATTACCCACCGCGCCGTAATAGGTCCAACTGGTGCAGTAAATCGCAAGCGACATGGCATAAACAAACGGGCGATGACTCAGTTTGTTCGCCCATGAGTTCGTTTTATCACCCCAACTCGCAATGGCGAAAAGAAACACAACATAAAGTAGTGAGGCCAGTACGAGTATCCAAGTCATGGGTGAATCCTCAGTAATTGCATCGTGATTTTCTTGCGCATCGTGCGCAGTCTACAATTGCAAACGTTCAGCCACTAGGACAGCTTGCGTACGGCTATAAACCCCAAGCTTACGGAAGATGGCGGTGATATGCGCTTTAACAGTCGCTTCAGTGATGTTGAGCTGATACGCAATTTGTTTATTGAGTAGTCCCTCGTGTAGAAAGTGCAGCACGCGATATTGTTGAGGTGTTAATTCTGAAACTTTACGCGCCAGCTCTTGATCCTCGTTTGAAATACCATCGAGTCGGTCACGGTTGTCCTTTGGGACCCAAGTATCGCCATCCAGTATGGTGCTAATGGCTTCGGCTATTTGCGCTGAAGGAAGTGATTTGGGGATAAATCCCAGGGCGCCAAAACCGATGCATTTAGCCACGATGGATGCATCTTCAGAACCCGAGATAATGGCAACGGGAAGCATTGGATAATCTTCCCGCACCCGAATAAGACCATACAGGTCGCCGCTACCCGGCATGTGTAAGTCCAACAGCAGAAGATCCACGTCATCGTCTTCATTAAGCGCGGCGAGTGTCGAGTCTAAATCCTCGGCTTCACGCAGCGTCAATTCTTCGAAATGGTTCGCGAGCGCGCGTTGAAGCGCCTCGCGAAACAGCGGGTGGTCATCTGCTATTAGAAATTTTGCCATGAGCGCTTTAGGTTATTGATTCTTACGATGTTCTATCAAAGAATCTACCACACTTGGATCGGCAAGCGTAGAGGTATCACCTAAATTATCAAACTCATTAGCTGCGATCTTGCGCAAGATACGACGCATGATTTTTCCTGACCGTGTTTTAGGTAAACCTTTCGTCCAATGCAAGATATCCGGCGTCGCAATCGGGCTTAACTCTGAACGTACCCAGTTGCGTACCTCTTTGGTCAGTTCATCGGTCACCTCAACACCATCGACCGGCGTAATATAAACGTAAATGCCCTGCCCTTTGATATCGTGCGGGAAGCCTACGACAGCCGCTTCCGCGACCGCACTGTGTGCAACCAACGCGCTCTCAATTTCAGCAGTACCTAAGCGGTGACCTGAAACGTTCAAGACATCATCGACGCGCCCGGTAATCCAGTAATAGCCATCGGCATCGCGTTTGGCACCATCACCGGTAAAGTAGACATTTTTGTAGGTCGAGAAATAGGTCTGCTCAAAGCGTTCGTGATCGCCCCACAGCGTACGCATTTGGCCCGGCCATGAGTCCTCAATGATCAAGCCACCTTCAGCCTCGCCTTCTTGTTTGTTACCTTCGCCGTCGACCAGCGCCGGTTTGACACCAAAGAAAGGTCGCGTCGCTGAGCCTGGCTTTAAATCGGTCGCGCCTGGCAACGGCGTAATCATGATGCCGCCGGTCTCAGTCTGCCACCACGTATCCATAATCGGACACTGACCGTTACCAATGCGTTTGTGATACCACTCCCATGCTTCTGGGTTGATCGGCTCACCCACACTGCCCAGTACACGGAGTGATTCACGTGTTGAGGTTTTCGCAGCTTCATCGCCTTTTGCCATCAGCGCACGAATCGCCGTTGGCGCTGTATAAAGAATCGATACTTGATGTTTATCGACGATCTCTCCAATACGACCGACACCCGGATACGTCGGTACGCCTTCAAACATTAATGAGGTTGCGCCGTTCGCAAAGGGCCCATAAACAATGTACGAGTGACCCGTAATCCAGCCCACATCCGCCGCACACCAATAAATATCGTCGTCGTGACAATCAAAGACGTATTCATGGGTCATGGAAGCCCACACCATGTAGCCACCGGTGGTGTGCACCACGCCTTTCGGCTTACCCGTAGAGCCTGATGTATAAAGAATAAACAGTGGGTCTTCTGCATCCATGACTTCCGGCTGACATTCTTCGCTGACGTCGGCAATGAGCTCATGCCACCATACATCGCGACCCTCAGTCCAATTCACAACGCCTTCGGTGACTTGGCTAACGACAACATGCTCCAGAGTCGGGCAGGCGTCGTCTTCGAGCGCTGCGTCAACGTTCTTCTTAAGGCCAATGGTGCTACCACCGCGACGTCCCTCATCGGCGGTGATAATCACCTTAGCACCACAGTCGTTGATACGATCAGCAATAGCATTCGGAGAAAAGCCACCGAAAATGACCGAATGCACCGCACCGATACGCGCACACGCTAGCATGGCATAAGCCGCCTCAGGCACCATCGGCATGTAAATCGCCACACGGTCACCTTTGCCAACGCCCAGCTTCTTCAGTCCATTGGCGAAGCGGGAAACTTCTTTATGCATCTCGCGATACGTAATGTGTTTATCGACACTCGGGTCGTCGCCCTCCCAAATGATGGCTGTTTTATCGGCCTTATCGGCAAGATGGCGGTCAATACAGTTATAACAGGCGTTAAGCGTACCGTCTTGATACCACTTAATATTGATGTTACCCGGACTAAAAGAGGTATTTTTGACCTTGGTGTATGGAGTAAACCACGTGATTCGTTTACCCTGTTCTCGCCAGAAACCCTCTGGGTCATTAATCGACGCTTGATACATTTCCAAATAATCGTCGTTTGTAATTTTCGCGGTGTTTTTTATGTTTTCTGGAACTTTGTACAGTTGCGACATTACCTCTTCCTCCTTTATTCGCAAGATGGTAACTGTTGTACGTACTACACTTTATTAACACTATTAGACCATAGTCTAGATTGCTAAAAACTGACCAATTACCGAGAATTACTGACGTGAATAATACAATAACGACGGCTTTCACACGGGAGAACACCATGGCAAAAGCACGCTCTACACAATCTATTGCATTATCTGCAGCTATTGCAGCGGCGCTTGGCACCGCATCAATCAGCGCACAAGCAGCAGACACTGACGTATCTTTTGGTGGATACGTAAAACTCGACTTAATGGTTTCTGACTACACCGATGGTCAAGCGCCAGCCAGTGGCAGCATTGCGCGCCAACAATATATTCCAAGCCTGACGCCAGTAGGCGGTAATGGCGACGATATGGTCACTGATTTCAGTGCACGTGAGTCACGTTTTTTCCTCAGCACAAAAACGAAACTCGATAACGGTGAAGTACTGACCGGCCATGTTGAAATGGATTTCCAATTGACCCCAGACGGCGATCAACGTATCTCGAACTCGTATAATCCGCGCTTGCGTCACGCGTTCATCAAATACAAAAATTGGACCTTTGGTCAAACCTGGTCAAACTTCCAAGATCTGAACATTTTGGGTGAGTCAGTTGACTTCATCGGGGTAACGGACGGTATCGTTTTTAACCGTCAAGCGCAGATCCGCTATACCTCTGGCGGCTTCAGCGTATCGATTGAAAATCCAGAAACCACAGTCACTGATACCATTGCGAATGGTAATGGACGTATCGTTTCGAGCGACGGCTTTATGCCGGATGTGACCTTAAAATACTCAGGCAAGAGCGATAACCTCACTTGGCAGGCATCAACGCTCTTACGTCAGCTGACCTATGACGTCAACGGTGATGGCGACGACGAAACTGAATTTGGTTACGGCGTGAGTTTAGGCGCGAAATATAGCTTTGGTATGGACGACATTCGCGCATCAATCACAACCGGGTCAGGTTTAGGTCGTTACCTTGCGCTGAACCAATGGAATGGTGCTGTGATTAATGGCAACGGCGATTTAGAAGCGATCGATTCAACTGGTATTTCGTTTGCTTACCGTCATTTTTGGACCGACAAAATTCGCTCGAACGTGATTTACTCACGTGGCTGGGCCGATAACCCCGAGGCATGGGTTGGTGGTAGTTCGACCAAGTACTCTCAACGGTTAGCTTTTAACGTCATGTATAGTGCCGCTTCGAATCTGACGTTTGGTGCAGAAATTTCAAAAGCACAGCGTGAAACAGAAGCCGGTTTTGACGGTGATCTTAACCGCTTACAGTTCATGGCAAAATACGCATTTTAAGCGTGGATTTATGACTAAGCCGCACTCATTCAGTGCTGCTTTTTTGTGCCTGCACGGCAGCGACTTGATGCACATGACGACATGCTTTAATCAGCTGCGCTCTGCACGCGTATAAGGTTTTTCTCGCCTCATGCATCGAGCTATCACTCAGCCAACTATCAAACTGTCGCGTAGCGGTTTGAATCAAACGCAACGCATGCTCAAAGTCATCTAAATGTATATATGCACCACAGCCGAGCATGACTGCTGTGGCATAGTGCTGTTGAGCGTTACTCGCAAACCAAAGCACATGGGATAACTCAAGTGCGGTGGCTTGCGCATCGTTAAGCACCGTGCATGCGTCTTGCCACTGGGCACGTTTTAAATACCCCGAGCCTTGACGCAATTGTTGATACAATAATTCTTGCTGTCGGAACACGTTCATAGCTACTCCCTCTCAACGGATGACACCATTTAAATACGAACGTTTCTCATTTGCAAGTATATATCAAGGTTATTTACAAAAAAACCGCGCATACCCACTAGGATACACGCGGTCACAAAACCGGTATTTACCGAGTATCTATTTGACGATATCGATTAAGGCTTTTGCGATATCTGTATTGTTCATGTAGCCACGGAACGCCTCACTATGAGGACCGCGAGCAAATACTGGCACATCAACGCCGGTATGACCGCTCGTTGTCCAGCCGGTCCCTGTTATGTCGCCGGTAATGTAGACCAAGGCGTCATGCAATGCATCCTTGCGATCTTTCTCATCTTCGTCGGCAGCTGACATCAACTCATCAATGTACTCTTCACTCATATCGTAGTTCACTTTGTCTGCTACGTAACCGGCCCACTTCTCAGTATCCAGTTTAAGCAGATCAGAAACCATTGAGCTAATCGATGACTCGATGTTCATTACTCGGTCGGAATACCAGGCATAATCACCGTCACGGCCCAATGTTAGTCCACCGGTGGAGTGATCAGCCGTCATCACCACTAACGTATTTGGGTGCTTCTCTTGAAATTCTCGTACCACCTTAAGAGCGCGATTTAAGCCATCCATTTCGTGTACCGCACAGGCAATATCATTAGCGTGACCGCACCAGTCAATTTCACTGCCTTCAATCATAAGGGCAAATGAGCCTTCTTTTGGCTCAAGTAAACGTAACGCTGCATCAGTCATTTTTGCTAAAGCATTGACGTCTCCATCAATCGCAAAAGGCAAGCCTTTTGGAGCGAACGTACCCAAAACAGGTGTTTCGTCAATTTCGTCCAACGAATTTAAATCGGTCGTAATTGTTAGTCCATAGTCAGGTAAAATTTCAAACCAATTTTTATCTACGCGCTCGAAGTAACTCCGTCCGCCGCCCAACAGCACGTCAAATGAAGGATGACCATTAACAACTTGCTCAGCTATCAAGTCAGCGATTTCATTATACTCGTAGCGTGAGGGGTGATGATTGAAGAAGGATGCAGGAGTCGCGTGATTGACTTGAGAGGTCGAAACAGCACCCGTTGCCCAACCGTTGTCCTTAGCCATTTCCATAATGGTTTTAAGTGGGTGCTTATCGTTATCTACACCGATTGCACCGTTATATGTTTTTTCACCTGTTGCTAATGCTGTCGCGCCCGCTGCTGAATCGGTTACCCACGTTTTGTCCTCTGGGTAAGTCGTTGCAGCGCCAGTCAGCATAGCATCAAATTCAATCGGTGCGACAGTATGCGTCTCAAGATCAGACATTGCATAGCGATAGGCGCTGATATATTCAAAGCCCATACCATCACCAATGATATAGATAATATTAGGTTCTTCAGTTGAAGTCTGAGCTGCGGCAGAAAAAGAACAAGCGACTAAGCTTGCGGCGATCAAAGTTCGTTTCATAAAAAAGGCCCCACTAACTATTAGTGGGGCCAATCTTAGCAGAGAAATTATGACAAATGTATGTAGTCAGACTCAAAACACCAGGGAATCTCTATTTGAGCCTGTACACAGTCCTTGTCAAATTATCTCAATACATCTGGCGTCATACGTTCTTCAACGATCTCTACGTCAACTCCATTAACGCCCTCAATTGCCTTAATAGAATTACGTAACGCCAGCATTTCAGTGCCTTCAGAGGCCTTGAAAAGTACTAAGTCTAAACGTGGGTAAACACGTTCAACAGTTAAGCCCAGTTGGTTAGCAACGGCGTCTGCATCGTGGGTATTCATTAATACAGAGATAATACCCGATACCAACGCTGGCTTACCGGTAATGCTGTTAGTCATCTCGGTACCAGCAAGTAGTACATCGCCACGACCTTTGAGCACTGGTGCAGCGCCCTCTGGTAACTTGGTAAAACGATAGGTTTTGTAATCATTACCTACGTTAAATGCTTTAGTAGGCGCTTCCGCTTTTGCGCGGTGTGGCAACTTTCCGTCGTCCTGTGCCATCGCACTGGTCGAAGCCACGCCGAGCGCCACTGCTGTGATTAATAATGCGTTTTTCATGTTATTCTCCTAGCGCTCAATTATTAGTGACCAAAGGCACGCACTGAAACAGCTTCTAAGCGTGTAGGTGTAGAGTTATTAGCGAACGTGTCTTCTGCTGCGCCACCTAACGCCCGACCGTCAGCGATTAAATCTTCGCCGTTAGTATCGACTAAACGGATAGTCCAAGTGCCGCCTACGTCTTCGCCATAGAAGGCATTTGCTAAGAAGCGCGTGTCTTCAAGAATATATTCGCTACAGGTAGCATCCGCACCGACGTTAAGTGCCTGACGACCTGTTAGCAATTGAGTTGTGGTACCCGCAGGAGAGGTCACCTCGATTGCGATGTCGTTACCTGCTGTTGACAATGAGCAACCGTCAAAATCGTCGTTTGCTACAGTCAGTTCAAACTCTAAACCTTCAAGGGTGATACCCGCTTCCATATCAAAGGTGTATGTTGCGCCCTCTGCATTATTATCAGGTACTTCAACTGGCTCTTCTGGAGAAACGTCAACCCAATTTGAAGTCGTAAGTGGACCCAGTGCGCCAGGGCTCATTTCTTTAGCCATTTGAACCGCATCACCGGCATTAACACGACCAAAACCATATTTTAGGTTAAAGTTATAACCTGCGGCATTCTCTATCCAGCCAGCGTCTGCAACGAACTCGCCATCACCGACGGTCAAGACAACACCTGGATCAGCTTCGTCAATCACGGTCGCTGTGCTTGCTAAGATATGACGAATTTCACGCGCACTTAAGCTTGGGTTGGCGGAACCAATGAGAGCGACCACACCGGTAGTGTTTGGTGCCGCAGACGACGTACCGTTGAACGTACTGGTGTAGTCACACGACACGTTCTCTGGATGGCCTGGAGCATTGAACGACTGGATGCCGGCATAATATCCAGGCACTCCCACCTGACCATCAAGCGAGTCACCGTAAGGAAAGCTTGAATAGCCTTGTAAGCAGGTTGATTGGTCAGTGGTAACCATGGCTGGTTCTAACTCACCAAACTCACCTGACGGTGCTGATATGAAAATATTTGAACCCGCTGTTGAGTAGCTTGTGTGTGTACCGTCCGCATTAACAGCTGCAACCGAAACGTTAAAAAAGCTCGCATTACTTGGATCCAAGTTACCATTTAGGCAACTCAAACCTAATTCTATCGCACCAGTTGCACTACAGATATCAGAAAAGTACCCTGCTGAACCCGTGTCATCAAACGAGTTACCCGCAGACTTAACGTTTACAGCACCCAATCCGTTACGGAGGTTTAACATTGAGTAAGTTGCAAAAGCTTCGTCAGTTGCTGAGGCATAAAGTGCAAAAGGTACAGAAATTCCGTAGCTTCGGTTATAAGCGATGACAGGATCGCTTTCACTCACTCCACTACCGGGGATACCGTGACTTAAGCCATTGTTAAGTGTAGTTTGCGTGCCACTACCACCTAGATAATTTACGCCAAATACTTTTGCTTGAGGCGCTACACCACGGCCGCCAATACCATTGTTTGCGGTTGCGGCAATCAAACCGCTGACTGAAGTACCGTGGTCACCCAACACCGCCGAACTGGTTGGATCCGACTTATTTGTTGCATCAGCAACCAAGTTTAGCGATTTATTTGCTGCGATATTAGCGCGCAGATCAGGGTGATTAATTTCTACACCTGAATCCACGACACCCACCATCATGCCTTGGCCATAAGCACCCTCGGCATATGCACGAATGACGTTCATGTCATTACCTGCAATTGATACGGTTGGGTCTAGGAACAAGTCGTAAGCTTGCTCTTGGGTGTAACCGAAACTGTTAATCAGGAAGTCGAAGAATGCTTCGCTCTGCACAAACGCTAATTGCCCGGTGTTACGCAGGTGCCATTGTTGATAGGCAAGCGGGTCACCATCGACATGTTGGACTTCGATTTTTGCAATCGATGTTGACTCACCATCACTTACTAACACTTCAATCGTTGCAGGATCCAGTGTAAGCGGGAAGTAAGTGAAGTGACCGCTACTATCAATCGAAACCGTTCCGGGGGCTTCAGAATTTTCAGGAACAACAACTCTTGCGTTATACGTTAGATTATCGTTATTCGCATCAGTAGCGGTCACAGAACCAGAAACTGGAGACCACTGTTGTGCTGACGCAATGTTTTGCCCACTCACCTCGGGAGCATAGTTTGTATCATCGCTGCCCCCACATGCCGTGAGGCCTAAAAGCACTGCTGCTGACAGAGAGGCCAGCTTGAAAGATTTGGTTGTCATGGGAACCTCGTTGTTGTGTTTTTACCCAGGACCACCAATCCTACACCAAGTTGTTAATATTTAGTAACCCCCAAATCGAACAAAATGTAACATTTTGTAAATTAGTTGTTACTAATATTTCATATTCTCATAACTATATGACATAAGCCCTTGTTTTAGCGATAAACGACGGATTTAAGAAGGACTCTTTTTGGTTATACCGCAAGGGTTCTCCGTTAATTTTATTTACAACACCCCCTGCTGATAGTAATACAGCTTGACCGGCGGCGATATCCCATTCGCTGGTGGGCCCTAGGCGAGGATATAAATCTGCTTTGCCCGCTGCAATCCAACACAGTTTGAGTGCGCTTCCCACTGCAATCGTCTCATAAGGCACCGTGAGTTGCTCAAGCCAAGTTAAGGTTTCTTCAGAAGGGTGTGAACGTGAGATCATCACACGTAGTGTTTCTGGCACTCGAGTAACCGCAGTAATCGATTGTCCATTAAGCTCTGCGCCGACATCGCGCTCACCGTAGTAAAGATCATCTAAAGCAGGTGCATAGACAACCCCTAAAATGGGAACTCCCTGCTCGATCAACGCGATATTAACGCTAAATTCATCGTTGCCTTTAATGAATTCTTGCGTGCCATCTAGGGGGTCAACTAACCAGTAACGATGCCAGTTTTTGCGTTGGCTCCAGGAAATATCACAACACTCTTCCGATATCACAGGGTATGTTGTTGCTAGTTTTCGCAAGGCATCGACAATCACATGGTGCGCCGCTAAATCAGCCTGGGTCACTGGACTCTCGTCAGCTTTCGTTGAAATCTGAAGCGAATGCTCTTGCTTTACCCGCATGATAGCCGCCCCTGCCTCTCGCGCAATGCGTATCACGTCGCGTTTAAACATTAGCTGTCTCTATTTATATGCTGGCGATAATAATCTATCAACGCGTTAGTCACATCGTCGAAGTCTTCATTCTGATTATCCGAGAGCGCATCTAGCACTGAGAGGGCGTACTTTTTACCTTTCTCAACACCCGGTTGATCAAAGGAGTTAACATCCCACAGCAGTCCTTGAATGAATATCTTGTGTTCGTACACTGCTATCAATGCGCCAAAGCTCTCTGGCGTCAATTCATCTAAGAGAAGAAGATTCGATGCATGACTCCCCGGGTAATTATCACGCGGCGATTCAACACTTTTGTCCCCCCACCACAGCAAGCGTCGATGAGCTAGACAGTTTGCCACAGAGAGCCGTTGTTGCTGTTGCAAAGAGGCTGCTACTTGTGGAGAAAACCTCGTAGCACTTCGATTAAGAACCAGTACGAAATCAGCCGCAAAATCATCGTAGCCTTGATGTAAATGTTGATAAAAGGCATGTTGCCCATTTGGACCAAATCCGCCCCATAAAATGGGTCCTGTCGGCTGATGCAAAGATTTATTGTCACGTGTGGCCTGCTTACCATTACTTTCCATATCCAGTTGCTGAAGATAGGAAGGCAGCATGCGTAAACGCCCATCATAAGGCAAAATTGCTAAATTATTGATGCCCTTTTGCTGACGTAAATAGACACCATTTAACGCCAATCGAACAGGTACGTTGTCGTTATCTGGTACAGTTAAAAAATGCTCGTCCACCGCTAACGCACCGGCTAACATCTTACAAAATGGCGCCATACCGATAGACACTGCAATACTGAGACCTATCGTGGACCACAGCGAGAAACGCCCGCCTACGCCTTCGTCAAAGCTGAGCTGGTGATGTTCAGGTATACCGTAAGCCGTCATTTTCTCCTTATTAGAAGACACACCAATGACATGGTGCTCCAGCCAAGCTGACTCGGACATGACATGATTCACCCAGCACTTTACGGTGTCCACATTCGCGAACGTATCTATCGTGCCAAATGATTTTGAAGCAATTACAAATAACGTGGTTTCTGGATCAACGATAGGAAGGACTGCGTATAGCTGCCCACCATCCATCGATGAGACAAAGTGGACATCAACCGCGCTTGAAGACGATTCATCATCAAACTCTTTGAGTGCAAAACTTGCCATTTGAGGACCTAAATCCGATCCTCCGACACCAATATTTACAACGTCGGTAATGGGTTTTCCCGTGACACCCAGCCACTGACTCGAGCGAATTTTGTTTACAATCGCTGTAAAAGAATGAGTGGGTTGTTGAAGTGCTTCAATGGCCGCACGGCTTCTACACAACGTATGAGTGACCTTTCGACCCTCTGTCACGTTCTTATATTCGCCAATAACCAGTTGCTGCTTTGCCGGTTTAAGGTCAATCTCGGTAAGGCGTTGCGCACGCCAATCGTGAACGTCGTCAAATAAATAACTATCGTCAAGTGAGAGCAGTGTGCGGTTTGAGTCAGTGCTTTTTATTTTTAACATGATGAGTCTATCGCTTATTGGTCGTATCCATTCGGGTTCTGCGACTGCCAATGCCAAGTATCTCGCATCATTTCTGCTAATTCACACTTGGCTTGCCAACCTAGCAGCTTGCTCGCCTTTTCTGGGTTTGCAAAACATTTTGCAATATCACCCGGTCGACGCTGCGCAACCGTATAGGGGATATTCAATCCAGACTGTTGCTCAAAAGCGTCCACCACTTCCAAGACTGAGTAGCCTTTACCTGTGCCTAAGTTAAAGGCCTCAAAACCTTGGTGACTGTCCATATAACGCAATGCCGCAATATGTCCTAACGCCAGATCGACAACATGAATATAATCACGAACGCCCGTGCCATCGGTCGTATCATAATCATTACCGAATACCTGTAACTGATCGAGTTTACCTACAGCGACCTGACTGACAAAAGGCACGAGATTATTCGGTATACCATTGGGGTCTTCGCCTATTTGGCCAGATCGGTGTGCACCGACTGGGTTAAAATAGCGCAATGTAGCGATGCGCCAACGAGGATCCGAAGCGGCTAGATCCATCAGCATCCGCTCCACCATATATTTGCTGGTTCCGTACGGATTTGTCGTTGCACCAATCGGCATTGACTCACTAATTGGCGATTGCGCGTTTGCTCCATAAACTGTAGCTGACGATGAAAAAATCAGTTCAAATACATTATTTCGCGCCATCACCTCACACAGCGTTAACGTACCCGCGACATTATTTTGGTAATATTGAATGGGCTTTTCCACACTTTCACCGACCGCTTTGTGGCCAGCAAAATGCAACACAGACTGAATATTATGGTTCTCAAATACTTGGTTTAATGCCTCTGCGTCACGCACATCGACCTGTGCAAAGGTCACGGATTTTTGTGTCAATTGCTCAACGCGCTTTAAACTCTCACGGCTACTATTTGAGAGATTATCAATGACTACCACCTCATAGCCGTTATTTAAAAGTTCGAGGGTTGTGTGGGAGCCAATATAACCTGTGCCACCTGTTAATAGGATACTCTTATTCATTCACCGGCCTTTTAAAACTATAGTTATTAGCGTATGTCTGTTTCACTAGAAAGATTATCAAATGATATTAATGTTTAATCGGCATTAAACAAATCTCTGGTGTAAACGCGATCTGCAACATCGAAGAGTTCTTCGGTAAGACGATTACTCACAATCAAGTCCGCTTTACTTTTAAATACTGAGAGATCACGAATAACCTCACATCCCAAAAAGTTTTCCTCTTCGAGCACCGGTTCATAGATAACGACATTAAGTTGACGTTCCTTCAAACGGCTTATGATTCCTTGCACAGCGGAAGCCCGAAAATTATCAGACCCGGTTTTCATCACCAAGCGATAAATACCAACGTGTTCGGGTTGTTTGGCAGCGATTTGGTGCGCTACGAAGTCCTTTCTCGTTGTATTCGCATCGACTATCGCTTGTATCAGCGTTTGCGGAACTTGATGATAATTTGCGAGGAGTTGCTTGGTGTCCTTGGGTAGACAATAGCCACCATAACCAAAGCTTGGATTATTATAGTGATCACCAATTCGAGGGTCGAGACAAACTCCCTCAATGATTTGCCGCGTATCTAAGCCGTGGACTTCGGCATATGTATCAAGTTCATTAAAGTAGGCAACACGCATTGCTAAGTAGGTATTCGCAAATAGTTTGATAGCTTCTGCTTCGGTGCTATCGGTTGTCAAAACTGGAATATCTTGCTTAATCGCGCCTTGCTGCAATAAGCCCGCGAATAAATTTGCCCGCTCGGAGCGTTCACCTACAATAATACGTGAAGGATATAAGTTATCAAACAACGCCCTACCTTCACGTAAAAACTCAGGTGAAAACATAATATTGTTGGTATTAAATTGGCGTTTTATTTTCTCAGTATAACCTACAGGCACCGTCGATTTAATCACAATGACTGCATCCTGATTGACTGTAATAACTTGCTGAATGACACTTTCGACCGACGCGGTATTAAAGTGATTCGTCATCGGATCATAATCTGTCGGCGTAGCTACAATCACCCAATCACAGTCACTAAATGCTTCTGCTGCATCATTCGTGGCGTTGAGAAATAATGGTTTTTCCGTTAAATACTGCTGTAATTCTGTATCCACAATCGGTGCTTGCCTACGGTTAATAGAATCGATCTTCTCGGGATCGATATCGTAGGCAACCACCTCGTTATTTTGCGACAGTAGCACCGCATTGGAGAGACCGACATAGCCTGTTCCTGCAACTGTAATTTTCACTTCTCTCGCCTTCTTCGCTCTACTTATATAAATCAGATTCGGTATAGTAGCGGTTACGCGGCTCGGTCACGCCAAATAAACGTTGTGAACGCATCAACATTTGACCGCCATCGCGTGTAAGCGGTGTCCAGCCAAAACTGGCACGACCAACCGAGTCATAAATCTGCATCAAGTCAAACGGAATACTTAAGTAGAAGCCTTTAGTAAAGCTGCCTTCACCGTACTCGTCTGCCGATACATCAGTCTTCGCGGCATAAGCGCCAACGATAATACCACTATCGAATTTCTTCTCGAAGTTCACTTGCACACCGACGTCCTTGGCCAAGAAGCGTCCCAATGCCACTTTCACAAGAACATCATCAAGCTTGGGTACTTTCCAATAGCCCGTCACATGTCCGGTCACGACCGAGTAATCGCGGAAGCCAGTATAACTATCAAAGTCGCGCTGCTTTGCATAGTTAATATCAATACCAATCGCCCAGCCCTGATTGAGTGGATTGTATAGGGTCTCGAACCCGACACCACCAAACATTCGTTCGAAATACCCACCATAAACTGAGGTATACAAATTTTGATTCCATTGCTTGATATAAGTCGCTTGCAGATCATCTAGCCATACATCAGAGTAAGTGACGTACTCACGAATATAGGTACGTACCCGAGGCAATGGTGCCTCATCTGAGCCAGGGACTAAGAAATTAAATTCGTCATAATTGGTCAGTAGATTTACACCCAGAGCGCCGGTTACAACAAAATTATTGGCTAACTGCCAATTCATCTGTATGTCGGCGCTCAGCTGGTACATGTAAAAGTTTTCAGGACCGCCAAAACTCTGGACTAAATAAGGACGAGCACTGACACGCGGCCAACCAAGCTCGAACGGTCGATCATATAGCGTGTTATCCTGTGACTCATTTACTTCCGTCAGCCGATAGATATCATCATGTTTTGTTAAGTAACGCTGCTTCACATTATCTTCAAGCTTTACAGCGTCAACGTTAGTTTGACTCATCGGCATACCCAGAACTCTATCGATAAATTGATACTGCTCAATCGAGTCAGGAAGTTCTGTCAGTAAAACGCGAGAAGATCTATCCAACGCCTCCATTTGATTACTATAGCCAATAGGGTAACCGGTTAACGAAAGCGTTTTACCATCGTCTGAAAGCGCGATATTGTGGCTCAGCCAACCGCCCTCGGCGCGTAAATCCGTGACGAGTTTATCCGTGTCGACTTGCTGCATATCGACCGGACGATCAGCAAAGTCTGACTTATCGCGTTTGCGCTCACGCTTTTTATATTGCTTAATATCATTAAAGTTCGCACGTAGGTTAAACCCGAACATCCATGTGTTGCCGCGTTCATAACTTAACTGCACGTTTAAGTTATCAGTCACCCGATAATGCACACCATAATTAAAGTGGCTGTCTTGTACAATTGGCGTACCAGACACTTCATCCGAGTAATCATTCCCCTCGTATTCCACTTTTATTGATAAAGGATCCCATGGCGTCTGATATTCAACGCCAGCAAATAGCGACGTGTCTCCTCGGAACCACTTATCCGTCTCAAACGTGCCGCCCCGTGCGGTGGTGCCCTCAGGTCGATTACAAAAGCGGTCCGTGACTTCGCAAAATGGATTAGAGATATTATCGTTTGTGCCTAGGTTCCCCCAGCCTAATCCGAGAGTAAAATCAAAGTTCTTATAGCGTTTTGAGGCAACGATGTACTCGCCGGCAAACTTTCCCGTTCCAGCAAGGTCACGTAATCCAACGCTTAATTCGGGTATCCATTTCGACTCTTCCCACAAACGAAATTTAACATCGACACCTCGATCCTTATAAGTTTGATCGCCACTAAACTCTGGAGATGAGCTGTATAAGCGTGTACGAATGTCGTTATATCGAATCGTCGCTTCAAACCAAGGGAAAAGCTGCATATTAAATGCCATACGACGATATTCTTCGTTGTCGTAATAAAATAATGTGAACTCACCTGAGCGCCCCATTCGAGCCGTGGGCATTTGCATTAAGCCAACGCCACCAAAGTCACTTTGCGTTGGCTGTCCAATCATATGCTCACTGATATCTTGCGCTTGCACCTTCGTTACCGAGAACACGGCCGATAGCAAAAATAGTGGGGTTATATGTTTCACCGTTTTCATAGAACTCATTGAAATATCGCTCGATGTTTAAGTAATTGGCTTATTCGTTTATTGAGGTTTACTGCATTCTTTAATCCCACAAAGATTATGTCGCCCTCATTGACTGCCTCATCTGGCCAACAATCAATGCCTTGCCACTGCTCGACATCGATCCATGGCAGTGCCGTTTCATGTCTGTAACAGACCGCAGCTTGGTTTTGATTATAAACCGCAGCAGGCATGTGAATTACGGTTCCATTTTGTTTGATAAGCCAAACACGACTATCTAAAGCATGTGGATTGGGCTGAGCACGTTCTAAAGCGGTTCCCAAGTCAGTTCCAGGTTCAACTAAAATTGGTGAATTGACGGCGCCAACCACCTCTGCTTTTATAACATGCTGAGTCTTGGGCGAAACCAGCGTTAACTGCGTGCGCTGTTTAGGTAACTGCATTTGTGGATTAAAGTTCTTATGGGCCCGTAACTGATAAAATGGAACACCGATGAAGTGCGATCCCGCTAACGGTAAGGCTGCTAGCCAACTGCGGATATCATTTAACGCTGCCGCTCGCTCTGACTCACCCGAACTCAATGCACTTTGTTTTTGTAAGTTTAATTCAGCTAGCACTGCAGTTCTTTCGCGCTCTACTTGCCGAGTGAGATCATCAGAAACAAGTCGCGAGGCAGCCCAGTTGTAAACGGTCGGATCGTTCACTTGTTGTGCTAAGAAGTCACCCAACGTCGCATTTGGATTAATCGTGTAATTATGTTCGCTAGTTGCGGTTTTCCAAGTCAACGTGACGGGATGATGTTGCTGTGCTAAAGCTGTAAACGACACAATTAACAACCCGGCGACTAACGTTTGGAACATACGATTCATCATTATTCAAGCCCACCTATCATCTTGATTGACTCAGTCGTCAGACGCGGAAGTTCTGGCACCAGCTGTTGGTCACTCTTGATTAACTGATGATGAGCAAACCAATACGTATTCTTGTATTTATGCGAACCACCGTGCTGGGCTTTTACCGTCAATGTCTCAGTGACTTTTACTGCATCTAACGTGGCATTCGAGAGTGCGACCGATTCATGGCTCACCTCGCTAATCTGGCTCGTTAGATCGTAGCGAATATCACGAAAATCGGAAGTAACGGTTGCCGTCGCTTGCCAGGATTTAGCACAGTTTTGAGGGGCTTGCGCGCTGCGCAGATAACAGTTTAAAGGATCCGTTTGAGCACTCTCGATACCGAGCACATCATACTTTACGGCACTAAACTCGTCGCGCAAGTTGCGTGTCCCATACAGACGTCCGTTGCGTAACAATATGATTTCATCATCTTGAGCGGCCCACTGCGTTTGTTGTCCGTACGCTGCCGAGTGATCGATAAACGTCAGTACTATCGCGGCTCTAGGTTGACCGCTTAACGTTGCGTACGTTGTAGCATAGTTTAATTGATTTATTTGCGAAGCGGTCAAGGTTACGTCCTGAGGTCCCGAAAATGCGAATTTCACCGTATCGGCAACACTCGAAACTCGTGACCCACATGCGGACAGCAGCCCACTGACAATTAGTAGAGCGAAAAACCTTTTACTTCGTTTACAGGGAAACGCGATACCCATAAAGATGTTCCATCTTTGTTACGTTAATTTCTAATGACAAAAGACATAAAAAAACCGCTGTTCTCACAGCGGTTTTAGCCCATACTTCCCAAATAATTAACCGTTGGTCGATGTATTTGTAGAAGTCGTGGTTGTTGTTGACGTATTTGTATTCGTAGTCGGAGGCGTGCCACCGTTGTCTCCGTCATCGATTTCTGCATCGTCTGCACCACCGTCTGTAGCTACTGCTGTTCCAACAACGACGCTCGTTGCGATAACACCAATAGCACCGGCGCTCAAACCACCAAAGCCAGCGCCAGCTGCGCCTGCAGCGCCTGCGCCTGAACCAGCGCCAGCACCAGATGTTTGAGCAACACTACCACCATTGCTACCAGTGGCTTGTGCTGATGCAATACCTGGTGCTGCGGCTAGAAGCGCAGCAGCAAATAATGCTGTTAACTTTTTCATAAATTACACCTCTGTGTACACTTGCTAAAAACTTAATCGATTGGCCAATCAGTTAATGCTGTACAGCACTCATTAACGATTACTTTATACGTTAGCAGTTTTAGTTTGGTTTGCAAATTATTTTACAGAGCTTACACGTTTTTTTCACAACATTGATCATAAGTCATATTTGAGCGAAACTAACATAATGTAAACGTTTTGAGTTGACTTTATGAAACTATTATTGGCGATTTCTTTCGCGCTTTCAAGCGTACTATATAACCCGGCAGTGCGCGCCCAAGAACACGCGTCTCCCCTCCTTCACACGCGCCTTGCTCAGCAACAACTATCGATTGGCAGTGCACTGCCGTTAGATTGGCCTAATCTGACTGGACAACTCGTTGTCGCTGAAGGAAGTCACCCTCAACGTGGCTTTTATGTGCTGAGTAAACACACACCTGATGGAACGCTTGTCCCCTTTGCAGGTACGTTATACCACACTGCCGAACAAACCCTTTACACGGTGCAAAATGATGCAGGGACTTGGATAAAGGTATACCAGTCGGCTAAGGGCACACACCGAGAAATACTGAATCAGGGGTATCCAGAACCACTACGCATGCCGACAAATACTGCTCAACAGCGCTCCCTCGATACGATTAATTGGCAAAGCGCCGCCTCGGATCAACGTCTTAAACCGACGGCTATCAGCACTGAAGCGCCATCCGACAGTAGTATCGACACACTCATTTTGTTTGACCCTCGCCTACCTGCTTATATGGCAGACAATAATGCGGCATTTGATGCTGACATCGAATATGCGGATGCCGTTACAAACTTCGTTTTTGAACAATCTGAACTTAGTTTAAGTCACCGTATTGTCGGCGCACACCCTATCGTTTTGCCTGCGACTCGCGATGATTTTGTCGGTGCGGCTTCCGAAGACATACTCGATCAGTTGGTCAATAGCGGCGCAGCAAAGCGGCTTCGCGATCAATACAATGCAGACGTTATTCATTATATTGGCGTCAGTGATGCGGTCTGTGGTCAAGCCTATGTTGCTACCGACATTGCCGCCGATAATACATTTTTTGGTGTGTCGCCTGACTTCCATGTGGCATTTACAACATACCAATGCCTAGGTTCGGGCACGTTCCCTCATGAGTTAGGTCATAATATCGGCCTCCTCCATGATCGCTACACGCTCGATAATAATGAGCAGGGCGCCGGGACTCAAATCGACAATCATATACCTTATGGCTATGTTGATCCCGAAGGAGAGTTTTATACCATCATGGCCTACGGTTCGAGCTGTCGAGATATTGCCCCTAACGGTACTTGTAATCGCGAAGCGCTATACTCGAGCCCCGACCTAGATGTTAACGGTACACCCGCCGGCAAATCAGATGCTAACGTTGATGCAGCCAATGCAGCTCACGCCACGACATTGACGACCCCATGGACGCGCCGGTTTCAACAGTGGGACGATTATCGTAATATTGGGCTGAGCGTTGATGGTTCAGCCCTCCAATTACAGTTGCCAGCCCAGTCAAACGGTGACTATGTTGTGTTAAACCGCAACTGTTACAGCAACCGCTACTTTACTCAGCAGCAAATTGACGATGGCCAAGTCATAAGTGAATCAACACTTACCGGCACTATTCAACCGGGTAATCTAGGCCTCTGCGTGTTAGCGCCCTCAACCAATAATGGCTATCAATTGATGGGCGAGTTTTCTGCCTCGGTGTTATCTAACGGTACCAGTAACGAATTTATTTTTACTAACGATAACGTACTCTTAGCAGGCGTCGAACAGACACAATCGTTCACCGTACTATTAAGCGACGACAGTATTCTTAACGCAAATATCGAGCTCGCGACTTACTTTGACGAATCCATGGGTCGCCCGAGTATCAGTGAAGGCATCGCCCAAGCGCGTGAGTGGTTTGACTTCTCGGTATCGGGGAGTGGTGCTGAGCGGACGCTGACTATTACGCCGAAGCGTTCTCAGGCAGCGATTGCGGCTGAATTGGCGGATACCGACCAACGTAATGTGTTTCAGATGCCACTGCGCTTAGTAAACACTAACTTCTCTGAATACAGCGTATCGAGCATGATTTGGTGGGAAGGTCCTACGAGCAACGACACCCCCGTCACAGGTTACCTAACACAAGGCTATGAGATTGTATCGGACGAAGCGGTTAGCCTATCTGCTGAGTTAGTCAATGTACCTACGGATATTACGCCAACCTATTCTATCGGCGGTGATGTCAGCATTGATAACCTAACGGTGACTCAAACCAACCGCACCACCACACCACAAGGTGACGTCATTACTCTCAGCGTTGAAGGTGATGCAACTCGTATCGCCGATACAGGTACAGTAACTATTGTTGCTGACTTAGGTGTTCAAGGTGCACCCGATGTGACGATTCCGATTCGTGCATATAGTAACAACCAGCCTGCGATTTTAAGCTTTACCGCAAGTAGCGACACCATTCTCGAGGATGAGCAGTTTACTTTGACCGTCACGCTGAATGAGCCGAGCGATACTTCGTTCTACGATACCCTGACCGTTGAGCAACGCTTACCAGGCCGCGACAACGTGGTGTTTGAGCCAGCGCGTAGCAATGGCAACGTGTTTGAGTTTGATATTCCGGGGCAAGCGCCAGGTATATATGACTTTGTGGCGACTATTAACGACGGCAACGCCAATTCCGTTATGGAAACCCTGAGTGTCTCCATTGAGGCGATTGAACCGATTGCTGTCGATGCGATGAGCTTCTCGCCTTCCAACGTTCGCGCCGGCGGTGCAACGACTGCAACGATTACAACCTCGGGTACCTTAACGATCGATACAACGGAATGGGCCGTTAGTGATAGCTCCGTCACTATTAGTAACGAGGATCTGACCTCTGCGCGCTTAAGCTTTAGTGAGCAAGGCACTTATACCGTGTCGGTCACCGTCACTGATACTGCCGGTAATACGGATACCTTAGAGGAAACTATCGATGTTGCGGCGGCACCAACGACCACAACGGGTGGTAGTTCAGATGGCGGCAGTAGTGGTGGTAGTTCAGATGGCGGCAGTAGTGGTGGTAGTACAGGTTGGTTGATGCTGCTGTTACTGGCAGGCTTGGGTGGAGTCAAGCAAGGTTGGATAAAAAAGCGGGGCCGTTAAGCCCCGCAAACCACCTTGCTCGGAGTGGAAACCTTAGAATTTGTAGGTGATACCCACGCGGAATTCGTTGTCGATATCGTCGAAATTGCCACGGAAACCGATATCGGCAGCGAAACGCTGATCGAAGTTGTAACGCACTTTGGCGCCCACTGACGCATAACCGTCTAGTGCTGAGTCGTAGGTTGCATCAAACATGGCTGTTGCTTGCGTGCTTAAGCCGATTTCAGTACCGATACCCACGTAGCCACCCGTGTCATCGGTATTACCAAAATCGTAATGGCTCATGCCGCCTTTCAAGAACAACGGGCTGTTGCTCAACAAATATTGGCCGCCTAAACGCGTACCAAAATCACCAATATCAAACGCCTCACCTTCAATCACCCAATGTGAATCGATTTGACGTGATGCTTTAATATAAAAGTCTGAATCACCAAAATCGTTGTAACCACCGCTGACATAGTTACGGTCTTCTGCGTGTGCAGTGAGCGCAACCGATGCGGCTAAGATACCTGTGAGTGCTATAATACGTTTCATCATACTGCCTCCTGTTGAGTCTTAATTCTATTATGCGGTTCCTCAGATATTTGGCTAGGCTCGCAGGCGTAAATGTTTTGAAAAGGCAAAAAAAAGAGCAAGCTCAATGGCTTGCTCTTTTTTTATTCACCCGCTTGTTAGAAACGCGTACGTGCGTTACGGAACATGCGCATCCATGGGCTATCCTCACCCCACTCATCGGGATGCCAGCTGTTCGCGACAGTGCGGAATACACGCTCGGGGTGCGGCATCATAGCCGTCACCCGGCCATCGCGACTGCTGACCGCGGTAATGCCATTAGGCGAGCCGTTAGGATTGGCAGGGTATTGCTCTGCCACGTCGCCCCAGTTGTCGATATAGCGTAATGCTACCTGACCCGCCTGCTCAAGTTGTGCTTGTTGATCGGCTGCGGCAAATTCGGCACGCCCTTCACCATGAGATACGGCAATCGGCATTTTCGAGCCTTGCATACCGTCAAAGAACGCCGAATTTGTCGCTTGTACTTCAACCAAACTAAAGCGCGCTTCAAACCGTTCGCTGCGGTTGGTGACAAAACGCGGCCAATGTTCAGTACCCGGAATCAGGCTTTTCAGTGTTGAAAGCATCTGACAACCGTTACACACGCCTAACGCTAACGTATTGTCGCGGTTAAAGAACGCTTCGAACTGATCACGAGCGCGTTGATTAAATAAGATGGATTTGGCCCAACCTTCACCGGCACCCAGTACATCGCCGTATGAGAAGCCACCGCAGGCAGCGAGTGCTTGCATCTCATCAAGGGTGACACGCCCTGTTAAAATATCACTCATGTGCACATCGACGGCTTCAAAACCTGCACGGTCAAAGGCGGCGGCCATTTCGTAATGCGAGTTCACACCTTGCTCACGCAAGATAGCCACTTTCGGTGCGCTGCCTTTAGCAATGTAGGGGGCTGCGATATCTTCATGCACATCAAAGCTTAAATCGGCTTGCAAGCCTGGGTCGTCTACCCGTTGTTTCAGCTGAAACTCCTCATCGGCGCAGACTGGGTTATCACGTAACCGCTGCATTTGATGCGTGGTTTCGGCCCACAACGTACGGTAATGCGTGCGCGATGAATCAATAACGGTGTCACCATTAAAGGTCAGTTTAATCTCGTCTCGCTCGGTGGGCTGACCAATGATATGGACCGCGTTCTCAAGCCCTGCTTTTTGGAATGCAGAGAGTACGTGTTCACGCTGATCGGCCGTCACTTGTATGACCGCACCGAGCTCCTCGCTGAACAGTGCCGCTAAGGCTTCATCACCCAAATCGCTCAAGTCGGCTTGGACACCACAGTGACCGGCAAACGCCATCTCAGCCAAGGTCGTCATTAAACCGCCATCGGAGCGGTCGTGATACGCAAGAATACGCCCTTCGGCTATCAGCTGTTGCAGTGTTTCGAAAAATGCTTTGAACTGCGCTGCGTCGTCTAAGTCGGGGGTTTGTTCACCCAGTTGCTTGTACACTTGTGCCAACGCTGAACCACCTAACCGGTTCTTACCTTGACCTAAATCGATAGCAATCAGGTGGGTATCACCTTTATCCAGACGCAGTTGCGGTGTCACGGTGTTACGTACATCGTTGACCCGTGCAAAGGCGGTAATCACCAATGACAGTGGTGCGGTTACGGCTTTGTCTTCGCCTTCCTCTTGCCACTGGGTTTTCATCGACATGGAGTCTTTACCTACCGGAATGGTGATTTCCAATGCAGGGCATAGTTCTTCACCGATGGCTTTTACCGCCTCGTATAAGCCAGCATCCTCACCGGGGTGACCGGCGGCGGCCATCCAGTTTGCGGACAATTTAACGCGTTTTAATTCACCGACATCAGCAGCGGCAAGGTTAGTCAAAGCCTCAGCCACTGCCATGCGCGCAGAAGCGCCATAGTTTAGCAAGGCTAATGGCGTGCGCTCGCCCATCGCCATGGCTTCACCATGATAGGTGTCGTACGAGGCGGCGGTGACCGCCACATCGGCGACCGGTACCTGCCACGGACCGACCATTTGATCGCGCGCGACCAAGCCGGTGACCGAGCGGTCACCAATAGTAATTAAGAACGTCTTCTCGGCGATGCTTGGTAAGCGCATCAAGCGTTCTGCAGCTTCGTTGGCATCGATGCTGTTGAGTTTAAGCGCTTCGCCAGCCGCTTGTTGACGTTTGACATCACGGTGCATTTTGGGTGGCTTACCGAGTAGCACGTCGAGCGGTAGATCAATCGGCTGGTTATTGAATTTCGCATCATTTAATAAGATGGTGAGTTCTTCGGTCGCTTCACCAATTACGGCGTACTCGGCACGCTCGCGCTCACAAATTTGCTCGAAACGCGCCATGTTTTCTGGAGCGATGGCAATCACGTAGCGCTCTTGTGATTCGTTACACCAGATTTCCAGCGGTGTCATACCGGGTTCGTCGTTGGGTATGTCACGTAGTTCGAAGCGGCCGCCCCGCCCCCCGTCGCTGACGAGCTCTGGCATGGCATTGGATAAACCACCGGCACCCACGTCGTGAATAAAGGCAATGGGGTTATCTGAACCGAGTTGCCAACACCGGTCGATCACTTCTTGGCAACGCCGCTCCATTTCTGGGTTGTCGCGCTGAACGGAAGCAAAATCAAGGTCTTCTGCTGACTCGCCCGATGCCATTGACGACGCAGCGCCGCCCCCCAGACCGATGTTCATCGCAGGACCACCCAGTACCACCAGTTTGGCACCCACGGGGATGTCGTCTTTTTGTACGTGTGCCTCGCGAATATTACCCAAACCACCGGCAATCATAATAGGTTTATGATAACCGCGCACCTCACGACCATTATGACTATTCACGGTTTGCTCATAAGTACGGAAGTAACCGGTTAGCGCTGGGCGACCAAACTCATTGTTAAATGCGGCACCACCGAGCGGACCTTCGATCATAATATCGAGTGCGCTCACGATACGCGCAGGCTTGCCGTAGTTTTCTTCCCACGGTTGTTTGAAGCCAGGAATGTTTAAGTTAGATACGCTAAAGCCCACCAAGCCTGCTTTGGGCTTTGAGCCGATACCGGTGGCGCCTTCATCACGGATTTCACCCCCTGACCCCGTTGCGGCACCGGCGTAAGGAGCAATCGCTGTCGGGTGATTGTGCGTCTCGACCTTCATCAAAATATGAATCGGTTCGTGATTGTAGCTGTAGGTGGTCGATTCGGGCGCTGGATAAAAGCGCCCTGCTTCATGTCCTTCCATCACCGCGGCGTTGTCTTTGTATGCCGACAACACATAGTCTGGCGTGACCTCAAAGGTGTTTTTGATCATTTTGAAGAGCGATTTAGGCTGTGCCTCGCCATCAATGGTCCAATCCGCGTTGAAGATTTTGTGACGACAGTGTTCAGAGTTTGCCTGCGCAAACATGTACAGCTCGATATCGTTTGGATTACGCCCTAACTTTTTGAAGTTTTCTAATAGATAATCGATTTCGTCATCAGCAAGCGCTAGACCGAGCGATACGTTGGCGTCTTCTAGCGCTGAGCGGCCCTCGGCAAGAATATCGACGTTGGATAATGGGGCTGGCTCGGCTTGTTGAAACAGCTTTTCTGCATCACTCATGTGATACAGCACGCTCTCAGTCATGCGATCATGCAAAAGGAGTGCAGCTTGTTTTTGCTCCTCGGCGGATAAGTCACCGTCTAGATAATACGCAACGCCGCGTTCAATACGATGGACTTCTTTAATGTCGCAGTTATGGGCAATGTTGGTTGCTTTTGATGCCCAAGGCGAAATAGTACCAAGACGTGGGACGACTAGAATAAGCGTGCTGGATTCGCTGGGTGATTGTTGTTGAGCGGTGGGGCCGTAGGTTAGCAGTTGCTTGAGAATGTCGTGATGCGCGTCAGAGAGTGTGTTACGAAGGTGAATAAAGTGCTGATATTCTGCATATAAACTCTTTATGGGGATCCCCGCATGTTTGAGTTGTTCAAGCTTTTTTGTAATTTTGAACGCCGATAAGGCAGGTGAACCACGAAAGATTTCCACGACAACAGTCTCCAACGCTTGTGTAAAATTTGCGCGGCGATTATATCGAAAAATCCCTCTGCCTGCCATGTTTGACTTTGGCTTTTTAAGTGACAGCTTAGGAAGTGATCTGCTAGGATCAAGTTCCACCTGCAAAGGAGTCTTGTATGTCACAACGCCGAATTAATAAGACCGCCAATGATGCTCGCCGCCGTGCTGTTGTCCGCGCTCGTCGTAAACGAATTATTGAGCGCAGAGAAAAGTGGTTTCGTTTAGTCAAAAAAGAAGGCACACCTAAAATCGAGCGTTAATGTCTCAAGAGCATTAGCATTATCGTAGTGGCTTGATGGATTCAATATGAGTCTTTTAGAATCAATGCTATATTCTAGATGCATTTTTCACGATTTTTGACGTCAACTTTTTACGTTAACTAATATAATCTTTAAAGTTTTGTAAATTTGCTTGTAGTAGCGATAGACTTTTTTGGTCAGATGAAACACATAGGGTTTTGCGTATGGATTCAATGGCAAACGATGGCTGGTATGTTCTAAAGACAAAGCCGCGTCAGGAAGACCGCGCTTTAGAAAACCTAGCTCGTCAAGGGTTCAACAGCTTTGGACCCAAGCTTGCTGTCGAACGTATATTGCGCGGGAAGCGTACTGTTCGCACCGAACCCATGTTTCCTGGGTACATTTTTGTACAATCTGATGAATTAGCGACGCAGTTTTACAAATTGCGAAGCACTTATGGCGTTCATTCGGTCGTACGTTTTGGCGATCGAATACCAAAGCTTCCGCAGTCATGGATAGACTCAATACGGGGCATGGAGGCCTCAGCGGAAACTCAAGCCCCCGAAGTGGGTGACCAGGTCGAGATTACCGAAGGACCGTTCAAGGGTTTTCTTGCGAAAGTCGTTGCGCTTGATGGCGAGTCTCGTTGCTTTGTGCTGCTAGAGTGGATGCAAAAAGAGGTTAAAGCGTCCATGTCGTATAGCGAACTGCAAATTCAGTGAACCCATTCACAATCGTCCTTGCTTATCTAACCATTTTAGCGTGTCATAGAAACGCCTAATGTTACCGACATAGGTGACGGGTTCATCACCGCGTGCAAACCCAAATTTAGTTTGACGATAAAACTGCTTTTGACGCAACAGTGGCAACCGCTTCTTCACATCCAGCCAACGATCGGGGTTGCCCCCTTGCCGCTGTGTTAATACACGCGCATCCTCTAAATGCCCAAAACCAATATTATAGGCAGCTAAGGCGAACCACGTGCGATCGGGCTCGGGGATACGAGCGGGGATACGTTGCAGCATACGTTCAAAGTAGCGCGCGCCACCACGGATACTCTGCTCGGCATTCAAACGACTCTGTACGCCCATCGCTTTAGCTGTTGGTAGAGTCAACATCATCATACCGCGAACGCCCGTCGGTGATACGGCGCGAGGATTCCATAATGACTCCTGATATGAAATAGCGGCAAGTAGACGCCAATCAAGCTTGCCCGAGTGTTGTTTAAATAAATTAATATATTTAGGAAGTTGTTGCTCGACCGCATCAATAAACAACCGCGTCGTGACATAGTTAAACTGTTTGACGTGACCGAAGTGCTTTTCTTTGATGTAAGCTAAGCGACCACTTTCTCGAACTTCGCCAAAATATTCGATAACCGCCGCATACAAAGAGTCATCCGGCATATCTTTCATTGCCCACGCGACTGCCAACTCACGTTGGGCTGTAAAAGCAACACTGAGCCCCGGGTGAGCTCGCCGTTGGATTTCCAATTGATTGCTATCTGCAATGGTATAGTCGATTTCTTCGCGATCGACCATTCGCATTAACTCAACAGCATCATGTTCGCTGGTTGAACGCCATTTTAACTTGGGGAATTCATCCTCAATTGAACGTAAAAACTCTTCATGTGAGCTACCCGTCACGACGACAACTTCACCATCATCGACTTGTGCCCAGTCTCTAGGTCGTTGCCTGGACCCCTGTTTAAAAATAAGCTTGTGGCTTATCTCATCGTAAGGAGGACCAAATCGAAATAAAGCGCGCCGCTGGGCGGTTTCATCGAGCCCCGCAGCAACGATATCAATTTCTCCCCGTTGCAATAGCGTAAAAAGATCGGCGACATCAAAGCGAGGTACTATCTGCAGTTCGACACCCATACGGTTCGCGAAACGCTGCGCTAACTCATACTCAAAGCCTTGCTCGCGCTCATGGTCATAGAAAAAACTCGTCGGATTCATCAGTGTCCCGACACGGATCACTTGCCGTTCTTTCACTATGTCTAGCTGATTGGGTGTCGGTTGGGGTGTACAACCTTGCAACCCTATTAGAAAAGTTGCTAAGAGCACCCCATAACACCACTTTACCGCATTTAACTGCATCTACAATGACTCTAAAGTCCAGTTTACGTAGAGGTTTACACCCGTTTTAAGCGCCTTCTCATCAGCGTAAAAATACGGCGAGTGATTACTCGGCTCTGACGCCATATCACGCCCCTCGGGTGTTACACCCAAAAACACAAACATGCCGGGTACTTCTAACGCATAATAAGAGAAATCTTCAGCGCCTGTGACCAATGGCACTTCTTTAACGTTGTCTGCGCCAGCGATCTCGCGCGTAATAGGCAGCATTTCCTCAACAAGGTCAGGGTTATTAACCGTGACAGGGTAACCTAGATCGATTTTAACGTCCGCTTCAGCGCCATTTGCCTCGGCAATGGTTTCCGCTGTATGCGTCAGACGATTATGGATATCCGAACGGATATCCATATCAAAATTTCTTATGGTGCCGATCAGGGTGACATCATCGGGAATAATATTGTTTCGCACACCGCCCTCGACTATACCGAATGAGAGGACTGCCGGTGCTTTTGTAATATCGGTTTGACGGCTGATAATCGTTTGCGCGCTATTAATAATCTGCGCTGAGGTCACAATCGGGTCAACCCCAGCCCACGGACGCGAGCCATGAGTCTGTTTGCCTTTGACGGTGATCTCAAATTTATCCGATGACGCCATTAATGGGCCTTTACGATAACCAATATGACCGGTTGGGAAACCTGCCCAAACGTGAATTCCGAAAACACGCTCAGGTTTATAGTCTGGGAACACGTCGCTAAACAGGCCCTGTTTGAGCATCAACTCAGCACCGCCTTCCTCCCCTTCTGGCGCCCCCTCTTCTGCAGGTTGGAAGATAAACAGTACGTTGCCGTTAAGCTCATCGCGCATACTGGCGAGCTTTTCGGCCGCCCCCATTAACATCGCAACGTGCGTGTCATGCCCACAGGCATGCATGACGCCCACTTCCTTGCCGCGATAAGTTGACTTAACCGTGGACTTAAATGGCAGTTCGGTTTTTTCAGTGACTGGTAGGGCATCCATATCTGCGCGTAATGCCACCGTGGGGCCATCGCCACGGCCTTTTAATAACCCCACCACACCGGTGTGGGCGATATCCGTTTTTACTTCTAATCCAAGTTCGCGCAAGTGGTTGGCCACCATCTTGGCGGTTTCGTATTCACGGTTACTCAACTCTGGGTTCGCGTGAATATGACGACGCCAATCAATCACTTGTTGTTCCAGGGTACTGTCAATCATCACCGGTGACTGCTGTTGTGCATACGTTGGAGATGCCCATACGCTCATCACCGCTGCCGTTGTTAGTGCAAATGCCCAGTGCTTCATTGTTGTTCTCCCCGCGATAGGGTTTGGCCGCAAAATGTGGATGTCATTCATCTTAGTCTGCGCTAAAATCGCTGCCATGACAACTGATGAAATCTACATGCAACGTGCCCTTGAGTTGGCGCATAAAGCCGCTGACGAGGATGAAGTGCCGGTTGGAGCGGTGCTGGTACTTAACGACATGATCGTTGGCGAGGGCTACAACCAAGTCATTACCTTATCGGACCCCAGTGCCCACGCCGAAGCACAAGCGATCCGCGCTGCCGGAAAAAACGTGGATAACTACCGTCTGATTGACTCTACGTTGTACGTCACTTTAGAGCCCTGTGCAATGTGTGCAGGGCTGATCACTCATGCGCGTGTTAAACGTCTAGTCTTTGGTGCTCCCGATCCGCGAACTGGTGCGACAGGCACGGCAATTGAAGTACTCAACCATGTCTCAATGAACCACCGTGTTGAGGTAACGTCTGGCGTGTTAGCCGAGCCCTGTGGCGATATCCTACGCCAATTTTTCAGGGCTCGCCGAAAGAAGGCGTCAACCGATAGCAGCGCCGGTGATAGCAAAGGCAACGATTGACGCGCCACCCGCCAGCAACGCATAAGGTAATTGCGTACGAACGTGGTCGATATGCTCGGTGCCTGACGCCATGGAGGCAATAATCGTGGTGTCGGAAATCGGCGACGCATGGTCACCAAAGATACCGCCTGAAATTGCCGCAGCGATAAAAGGAGCCAACGGCAAATTCAACGACATTGCGATAGGGATCGCCAGCGGCAACATGATGGCAAAGGTACCCCAGCTTGAACCGATAGAAAAGCCCGTTAATGCCGCCAGCACAAATATCAGCGGCAACAACATCCAAACTTGAATACTACCATCAAGAATCGATGCTAGAAATTCGCCCGTTCCCATATCGCGAGTTAACCCGCCTAAGGTAATCGATAACCATAAAATAATCGCGAGTGGCAAAATGTTCCACGCGCCCTGCAAGGCTGCCTTGATGATTGTAATAATGCTCGTGTTGCGCACCCACTTAGTGCCAACGATCGCAATGGCAAGTGCCGTATAAATGGCGATAAACACGCTTAAGGTGCCATCGCCTTTAACCAACACACCGTTGCCCGTAATTAATAACATCACCGGTACCATCACCACGAGGCTCAACAGAGAGATTAAAACGACAGCGGTGCCTTTGCCATAGCTTGGCTTACTTTTACCCTCATCACCCCAGTTATGTTTTGATACGCGGTCAGGCTGTGCGTTGCGCTCGAACGCTTTCATTGGGCCAATATTCCAGTCAAACCATGCCACCACTAACGCCAGTAATACGGCAAAAATGGCATAAAAGCTAAAGCCTAAAGACTGAATGAATACCCACAAGGGTTCTTCAACGCCTTGTTTGGCGATCAATGTGAGGTTAAACGCACCCCAGGCATTCAGCGGAATCAAGATACAAATAGCGGCACAGGTGGAATCCACGATGTAGGCGAGTTTTTCGCGCGAAATACCCAAGCGGTCGTAGAGCGGACGCGAGGTCGTACCGGCTATCATAATGGTGACATTGGACTCGATAAAGACCACCACACCCAATATCCAGGTCATCATTCGTGCCCTACGCTTATTTTCGACCCACTGGCGTTGCTCAAGCTTTTGTACGAACTGTTTAAAGGTACCGCCCTTTTCCAGCACACCGAACAAAGCACCGATTCCAAGTGTAAAGAACCAGACCAGCATATTACTGCTATCGGTGAGTGTGCTCCAACTGGACCACCCAGTCCCCTGCGCTATATTTTCAAACGAGGGCCAAAACAGAATGATATTAGCGAGTAAGATACCGCCAATAAGCGCCAATAAAACGCGTCGCGTAACGATAGCAAAAATGATGGCAAGTAGTGAAGGTAGTAAACTGGTCCAGCTCAGTTCCATAGTGGTTTTTATCTAATAAGTGATTGAGCGAGGTTAGCGGAATTAGCGGTAAGCGGCAAGATATGAAAATAAAAAGGCCGCTCAAATGAGCGGCCTTTGACGATGTCTTAGGACATACTTAGAACTTATATTCGAAGCCTACACGTACTGACCACAATGAAGGCGCACCTGCACGTGATTGAACGCGTGGGTCACGGAAACTTTCAAATACGTACTGGCCTTGATCGTTGATGCTCACATCAGCGACCGTCACAGCGCGTGGGAAGCTTGCTTCGTATAATACACCCCAGTCGTCGTTCAACAAGTTACCTAAGTTCTCAACAACGAAAAAGGCTGATGCTTCGTGGTCGTTGCTGAATGCTGGCAGTTGTTGTTCAACACGTAAATCAACTTTGGTCCACCACTTAGAGTTGAATTCGTTACGTGGTGCGATACCACCCGCGTACTCACCCAATCCTTGTGAGTTGATGAAGTCGAAGAACGCTTGTGAGTCGAACGGATTACCGTCACCATCCATGCCGGCGACAAAGTTAGGATCGTCGATACCGGTCGGTACGTAAAGTAGTTGACGACCTTGGTACGCAACATCACCGAATGCACCGTCAGACATAGTGAACGAGTATGGACGACCTTCGTTGCGCGTAGCAAACAAGGTCATAGTGTTCTCGTAACCCATGATTTCTGAAGTGTACGTTGCACGGAACGTGAAGCGGTGCGGGATCTCGTAGTTAGAGGTCGACACGCCTGGGTTCTGTGGGTTCGCCGTTGCTAAGTTGGTGTAGTTAGAGAACGCCACTGAGCTGGTCATTGGGTTCACGTCTTTCGCACGGTTGTAAGCGTATGCAAAGCTCCAGTCTAAACCGAAGTCATATGATTTGTTCAATGCCAGTGAAACAGTCGTTTGTGAACCTGAATCACCTTTAACATTGGTTAACAAGAAATCGTCGCCTTGGTCACGACCGTCGGTAGAAAGTTCGCTAAAGATAGGACGACCATCTGGCGCTGTGCCTGTTTGCTCTAAGCCGAGGTTGTAGATAACGGCTGCGTCTTTCTTCTCAGTGTGTAAGAAGTCAACCAACAACACGTAGTCATTATCGAACGTGTAAGTTGCACCCAACGCGTATTTCCACTCGTTTGGCAATTCGAAGTTTGGATCCATGGTGTTGATTGGACCTTCACCGTTCGCATTAGCGACTTCGTCAAACAGGTTTTGTGGAATGTCGTAGATTGGACGACCTTCGCCTGTGTGAGGAATGTTGAACAAGGTGTTACCGCCCGCGAAGAAGTCACCGAATAGGTTCGCTTCATACTGAGTAACACCGTTGTTTGAATAGTTGTTAGAGATCCATACGTTCGGGTTACCGCCTGAGTACAAGCCAACGCCACCACGTACTTCTAACTGTGGGCTCACAAACCAGTTGAAACCAAAACGTGGTTGCAGCAAGTCTTGGCCGTCCATGTTTTGCTGGTTAGAGAAACCGTAAAGGTCTTCTACCAATGGGTTGTTTACTGGGTTATCGCTGCTAGTGTACCAGTCATAACGTAATCCATAAGTAAACGTAATATCCATTGGCGCGTAGTAGTACTCGTCCTGTACGTATGCCGTGTTTACAGCGTAAGAGAATTCTGCTGCCGCATCCGTTGGGTTATTCGTACCTGCTGCGCTTTCATAGATTACACGGCTTGGTGTACCGGCTTCAAAATCGTCGATAGAGCCAAAACGGTATTCACCTTCCGCTTCTTGTACGAACAAGTTATAAACGTCGTATTTCTCTTGCTCGATACCTGCGGAGATGATGTGATCACCGGCAAGGTAAGTCCCTTTTAACTTGAAGAACGTCGTGTCATACTTCAATTTGTTTGCGTGACGCGAGTCGTCTGCACCTAAGTAGACGGTTGCATCGTTAACGCCGATTTGTACTTCACCGAACTCGGTGCCGCCTAATGGGTTAACGCGTGCGTCTAGCTCTGAGTAACCCACACGTACTTCAGTAGAGAAGTTGTCTGTCCAGTCAGAGAAGAACTCACCAACATATGAAGTGAACTTAGAACCACGCTCATAGAAGTGGTTAGAGAACTCAAGCTCATCTGCGTCGCCGTCTGATTCAGCAATCGAGAAACCATCGTTGTAGTTATAGGTAAATGATGCACGGTGTGCGTCATTGATATACCAATCTAACTTAGCTAAGAACTTCTCGTCCTCCACTGGCAAGCTCGCAGGGAACGTGCCGGGATCGTAGTTGTAGTTGTTGATCGCGATTTGGCGAATACGCTCCGCGTCCGCTGCAGAAACACCTAATACAGGTGATGCTACGCCGGTGCCTTCTGGACCGCGGTCAAAGGTGTCAGAACCTTCGAGCTTTTCATAAGAGGTGAAGAAGAATAGTTTGTCTTCTAAAATAGCGCCGCCGACATTAAAGCCGTAGCGTTTTTCGTTGAATGCGCCAACGTTGATGCTGTCGCCTTCAAGCTTACTGCCTTGTAAAGAGTCGTTGGTGTAATCAAAAAACACTCCACCGAACATTTCATTGTCACCTGATTTGGTGACAGCGTTGATGTTACATGCGGTGAAACCACCGTATTGTACATCGAACGGTGCGAATTCGACTGCAACCTGTTCGATTGCATCATAAGAGAAAGGCATACGCTCTGTTGGATAACCGCTTGAATTCAAGCCAAAGTTATCGTTCATACGCACACCATCAACAGTCAAGCTGTTGAAACGCGGGTTTGCACCACCACACTGGATGTCGCCTGCATTCGTTTCGTTGATGTAGATACGTGGGTCGATACGCACTACGTCTTTTAGGTCACGGTTAGCGGCCGGCGCGTCTTGCAAGTCTGCAAGATTGAAGTTTGCCGCTGGGCTATTACTGCCGTACAACGCATTAGTTGGCGCCGCACCCGTTACACTGATTGTTTCAATATCTTGAGGTTCAAGAACTACATTCACGGTTTCTGAGTCACCTAACGTGAGGTAAACGTTTTCGATGACTTGGCTTTGACCGTTAGGACCTTTAACCATCAACGTGTATGGGCCACCCACTGGCAAGCCTCGTGATGAAAATGTTCCTTGCGCGTTGGTCGTTAAGGTTTTAACTGAGCCAGTGCGTTCATCACGCAACTGAATAGTTGCACCGCTAATGATAGAACCTGATTCTGCGGTTACGACGCCTCGAATGCTTGATGAGGTGTCTTGTGCAAGCGCAGCACCTGATACAGTCATTGCGATGGCAGCGGCCAAAGCGGTGCGCTTAAAAGTTGAGTTAAACATGTGTGTTCATCCCCGTTAGTTCAACACTGTTGTTATGTAATTCAGTCCGTGAAGTGTAATCCGTGATCGTGTCAGTTCTGTGACATGATCAAAAAAAAGCCCCTCAACAAAATTGAGGGGCTCTGAGCCTTAGAACTCGTAGCGTACGCCGAGTTTGACAGACCATGATGATGCGCCAATATCATATTCGTCGTAGTTCTGCGGAGCATAGCCGTTGAACAAGCGTTCGATTTGATATTTACCATCATCAGACAAGCCACCGAAATCATAAAGATCGACTTGTGGATAGCCTAAGCGTTTCTCAACACCCCAGTCACTATTCAATAGGTTTGCAAGGTTATCGATGGTGAAGTACAAGGTACCACGATGACCTTCAGCAAAACCTGGGATTTGCTGCTTAATGCTTAAGTCCAAATTGGTGACCCATGGTTGAGTACCGCTGTTGCGATCCATGATGTATCCGCCTGGAGCGATACCAGCACGGTCAAGCACTGCACTCAACTCATCCCAAGAGACTGAGTTGTCCCAGTCGACATTTGGATCGTCTGCACCAGAAGGGATGTAAGCAAGATAAGCTGACTGCGTGTAGAAGTCGCGCGTATCACCGAAATCGCCATCTTGATACATGCTCATGGTGTAGCTAAATGGACGACCTGAGCGACGCTCGTAGAACAAGTTGATGTTAGTTTTGTAACCATCAAAGAATTCTTTTTCGTAACCCACGGTAACTTTGAAGCTGTGCTCAATTTCATAGTCGCCACGAGCCGAGAACGGTTGGTTACGCGATTTAGCTACATAATGCTGGTAGTTACTCTGAGCCTGTGAAGAAGATCCTGGAGAAACCTCTTCGACGTCTTGGTGCGTATAGCTCATGGTCACGTTGAGACCATTATCCCACTGCTTCGCCAATGACTGAGTAAAGATGTAGCTACGGCCATGATCTTCAGCGTTAGTCATCATGATATCGAAATTATCCGAGCGGTTACCGCTGTAGATCGTATCGTAAATGATGCGTTCGCCGTCAGCCGCGGTTCCTGTTGGTTCAAGCGCTGTATTTAACCATACGGCTTCATCTTGCTTACGAATGTATAGCAATGATGTTGTCGCACGGAAATCGTTACCGACCATCGGGATATCGAAGCTGTAGTCAGCAGCCAACTGAGCACGCCAGTCGTTTGGCAGTTCAAAGTTAGGGTCAGTGTAGTTAGTGCTACCTGCGCCTTGCTCTAGCGAGTCCTTGATGGCTTGTGGTACTTGAGTGAAATCCGCTGGATCTGAGCTGTTAGCGAAGTAATCGTTGATAAAATCGCTGTTCGCAGATACTAACGTAATACCGTCCTTAGTGAACGGGTTACTGTACCAAACGTTTGGTACTCCGCCATAGAAACGACCTACGCCACCACGTAAAGTAACGTCGTCATTTAAGTAGTACTTAAAGCTCACGCGCGGCAAAATGATGTCCATACCATCAAGGTTTTCTTGGTTAGTGAAACCATAGGTATCAACAAAGTTTTGGTTCAACGTCGGTTTGTCATCTGATGACAAACGCTCATAACGAACACCCGCTGTTAACTCAAGATCAGGCGTTGGGTAGAAGGTATCTTCTACGTATAGTGCTGTGGTGTAACGAACCGCATCATACGCAGCGTCTTCTGGATTACCGGTATAAGCGTTCTGGTACGAGAAGTCATAAGTACCGTTGTAGTTACCGACTTCACGGTTTTGGAATCCATCAAAGCTATCGAATTCCCATGCACCTAAACTCTCAGGAACAAACTTGTTGTATAAACGCAGACGCTCATACTCAGCACCGAAAGCAAGCTCATGCTCACCTAATAGGTAGGTCGCATCAAAGTTGAAGGTCAGGTTCTGGTTCTCAACTTTGTTCGCGTGACGGTATTGGTTAGCACCGAATTCGTACGCAGGACCGCGGAAGAACTCTTCAACTTTTACTGCGCCAAAGTCAGCGTTGGTAATTGAATCAGACACAACATCTTTATAGGTAATACCCATTTCGGTGATGAAGTTTGCTGACCAGTCACTGTATAGACGTGCACTGATGTTGCTCATGCGCGTGTGATAATCATAAATACGTGAGTTAAGTACGACAGTGTTACCGCCACTTGAGTGACCACGCATGTCTGAGTTATCTTGCCACTGATAGGTTAAATCAAGACGGTGATCTTGGTTTACGTTCCAGCTTAACTTAGTTAACCATTTACGGTCTTTATCTTCTGGCGCGCCTGGCAGTGAATCTTGGACGCCGTAAGTGTTTTCCAAAATACTTAGGAACTCTTCGAAGTTCTCACGTGTCGTGTAGAATTCGTTGCTCGCCCCGCTACCCTGGAAGCCGTATTGATAATCGAGTTTACTGTTCCACTCTTCATAGTTGGTGAAGAAGAACAAGGTGTCTTCGATGATCGGGCCGCTCAGCGCCATACCAAAGGTTGAAGTCTTTTGAATCGGCTCAACGTCAACGGTTTCGTATTCACGGAAACCTTGGTCATTACCAGAAGAACCGGTAATACGGTTTAAGCGCTTTGAATCGCCTTTCATGTCAGGTGAAGAGTATTCGTAGAAGAACTCGCCTTCAAACTCGTTAGTACCTGATTTAGTGACTGCGTTAATTGTACCGCCAGAGAAATCGCCTTTCTTACTTGAGAAAGGTGCCACGTCAACTGAGATTTGTTCGATTGAGCTCAATGAAACCGGTGGCTGCTCCGTTGGGTAACCGCCATAGTTTAGACCGAAGTCATCGTTCTGGCCGATACCGTCAACAGTAATGCTGTTTGAGCGTGGGTTACCACCTGCAATCGACATTTCGCCATTACCACGGATAGAAACCAATGGGTTGATACGCGCGATGTCTTTAAGGTCACGGCTTAAGCTTGGCATGTTATCGATGGTTTCTTCACCGAAGTTACTGCTCGCGCCACCGCTTTCGGTCATGATAACTGAGCCAGATACTGAAATACGCTCCATGTCGTTATTTTTCAGTTGGCTTGTCACACGTAAGGTATCACCCAAAGCAAGATAAAGATTATCAAGCTCTGCGTCTTGGTATTTGTCTGAATCGATAACGACTGTGTAAGGACCACCTACACGCAGACCTTTCGCAGTAAAGGTACCGTCAGCGCTAGTGACAAACTCGTTCACAGTCCCTGTCGGTTCATGGGTAACGATAACTTTAGTGTTCGCTACTGGGTTTCCTTGTGGGCCTGTGATCACACCGCGCATTGACGATGAGGTCTCTTGAGCCATGACACTCGTCGACATTCCTACTGCTAACGCGATGGCAGCAGAAATACGACTCACCTTGGAGTTGAATTTCATTGAGTTATCCCTGAGGTTGTAATTAAACGTACTAATGGTTTTGGTACAGCAAGCTCACTAGCAAATGAGCTAAATTTTGAGTGCGCATTTATAACGCTGGAATATGACAACTTGATGACACTGAGGGGTGTGCAGAAAAAACTGAGATGGGATGCTGGACGTTCTACTTTACATAAAAACGAGTTAGCAACGCTTAATGAACCACGGTATAACCGTCGGTTTAAGACGGGAAAGCTGACTGCGTGAAAAATTTCACGGCAGCGGCTTAAAACGGGCTGTTTGTGAAGAACATTTAAATTCATTAAGCTTCTGCGACATTTTCGTGTCAGATATGTGACATATTTTAATCAATTTTTATGCGCTTGCCTAGTGTTTAGGGAACCTTTATTCTTCCGTGTTGTCGTATCGTTCCATTTTGCAGGGTTTCAGATGAATTCTATGCGTAGTATCTTTGTATTCTCGTTGCTTTTAATAATGACTTATTCAAACTTCTCTTTAGCGCAAGACTCCGTACGTATCGCGACTTTCAACGTCAGTATGGACTCCAGCAACCACCTTCCAAACTCAGAACTTCCCAACACTCATGCATCGGTGTTACCGCGAGTTTTGCAGGAAAACAATGCCCAAATTCGTGGCATCGCAGAGATTATCCAGCGCGTTCGGCCGGATATTATTCTTCTCAACGAGTTTGACTACGTCCCCCAAGAACAAGGGGTTGACGTATTTTTAAACAGTTATTTAGGGGAATCGCAAAATAGTCTTAAACCTATTTCGTACCCTTATGTTTACACCGCACCTGTCAATACCGGTTCCCCTTCTGCGTTTGACCTCAACCGGGATGGCAAAGCCACCGGCCGGGGCAATGATGCTTGGGGCTTTGGTTGGTATCCAGGGCAGTACGGTATGGTGATCTTATCAAAGTACCCGATACTGAGAGAACAAATTCGCACTTTCCAACACTTTTTGTGGAAAGACATGCCGGGTCACCATGTCCCTTATGTACACGATGAAGAAGGCAAGCCAACGAATGAGCCATGGTACAGCGATGAGGCTATGGCGCAATACCCGCTGAGCTCAAAGTCTCATTGGGATGTCCCGGTTCAAATAGGTGGTAAAGTTGTACATGTTTTAGCTCAGCATCCAACCCCGCCAGCGTTTGACGGTCCAGAGAACCGCAATGGCATGAAGAACTACGACGAAATTCGTTTCGTGCGTGACTATCTGACCCCTGGCGCTGATAACTACATTTACGATGACAAAGGTCAGCGTGGTGGTATCGCTACCAATGGCTCTTTTGTAGTACTGGGCGATCTCAACGCGCAAGCCGGTGCGAGCGGCGTGGATGGTGCTATGACTCAGTTATTAGAACATCCGCGTGTCAACGATGTGATGCCAATGAGTGAGGGCGGCGCAAATCACTCACCGGATATTGAGGGATCTAAATATCACACCGCCGCGTGGCGTAAACGGGTAGACTATGTACTGCCTTCTAACGACTTAATTGTGAAAGACGCGGGGATTTTTTGGCCGGTTCAGGGTGAACCAGGTTATGAATTGATGAAAAAACGGGATGCTTCTTCTGACCACCGTCTCGTGTGGCTCGATATCGAGCTACCTGAGTGATCGAGGCATAGGCCAAGCACAACGGCTTGGCCTACAAACGCTCATCCAAGTCGCGCAACATGCGCTCGATAATTTCATACCTAAACGGCTTGCTGATAAAGCCCACCATTCCTATTGCGCGGGCTTTTTCTCTTAATTCGGAGTCATCGATAGCACTCACCATGAAGGTGGCGGGGATACTAGGCATCACCTGTTTGAGTTCGCTGTATAGCTCGAGTCCGGACATCTGTGGCATATTCTGATCGATTAACACGCAATCAACGGGCGTCTTTTTTAAAATATTCAATGCATAAACAGGATTCGTTTCTGCGATAACTTGTGGCACACCGATCATTTCAATGAGCTCTTTTAGCACCATTAAATTCGTGGTGTTATCATCGATAACCAGTGCACGCTTTAAACGTTTCATTTCTAATCACCTCATGGGAAACGATATAGTAAACGCACTTCCCTGTTCTAGAGGTTGATAACTGACCTCGCCTCCCATCAGGCGCATCAACTCACGACAAATGGCCAAACCGACTCCAGTTCCCTCCACCGACGTTTGTTCACGTCCAAACCGATTAAATGCTTCAAATAAACGAGCGCGATATAACGGCGGAATCCCCCAACCTTCGTCCTTAACCGTTATTGTGTACACCTCTTCTGTTTGGGCTTCAATCACTTTTACTTTCGAATGTTTAGGACTGTACTTAATCGCATTAGACAACAGGTTAGTGAGTACTTGTTTAAAACGTATCGGATCGGCTTTCAGTTCAATAGCGTTTGGCAATAGCTCGCATTGAACCTGTATTTTTGACGTTTCTAGCGTTTCGCTAAACCAGTCGATCGTCTCAGCAATCAAAAATTGTGGAACGACCTGCTCCATCGTTACTGTAAGTGACTTAGACTCTAGCTTCGACAGCGTTAATATATCATCAACCAAATGATTTAAATGCTCCGCTGCACTGATTAAACGTCTGATTGAATCTCTCTGCCCGACATCCGCTAACTTGAAGCGCAAAATATCTGCAATACCCAGTATGGTCGTCAATGGTGTTTTTATTTCATGCGTAATCGACGACAACAACTTTGATTTAGCACGGTTTGCCTCATTAGCAGCATCCTTGGCAGCCCTGAGGTTTTGCTCGATTGCCTTACGCTCACTAATATCGGTCAGGGTGCCGATAATCAGCGCTTGTCCCGATGCTTCGTCTTCGAGTACCTGGCCGCGACTTTGCACCCACACGTAGCTACCGTCCTTTCGTTGCAATCGGTAGTCAGCGCTCAATGGTCGTTTAGTACGCTGAGCATGCAGTCGTAATGCCTTGACCTTTTCACGGTCGTCGGGATGAATCCAGCTCGAATACTCATCAAGGTTAAACACTCGTTCTGGACGCTGAGATATCTCTTCGAAGTTATCAGTGACTTCGACTCGATTGTGTTCTATTGATTGTGTAATAAGCGACTCACCGCTGCTTTCTAGCGCAAATCTTAATCGCGCTTCATTCTTTCGCAAACTAAATAGGTTGCTGCGTAATTGCTCAGCGACTTGCGTAATTTGTAAAGCGAGCCGATTCAGTTCCGGCGCTTCGAGATCGGGAATCGTAAGTTCGAATTCCTGTCGACCGGTTTGTGCCAACGCATCGGATAACTTTTTCAGATTACGGTTTAATCGCTGGCTGAAGCGATATGTGCGACTTTTTACAAATTGAAAATACAGTAAGTAGAAAATCACGAGTCCTGCAAGCAGGATCAGACTGAGCAATTCAGTTTGCCGGTAAATGCTATTGGTACGTGCAAGTAGCTTTTCCTCTTCCACTAATACCAAAACCTGCCAATCCGTTTCTGCGACAGGGTGCCAGGCGGCAATATAAGACATCCCACCCAACGCAATAGCTTCTAAGCTGTCATGATCATGTTGCCAAAGCGACAAAAGATGTTCAGCGCCTTTAATATCTGACAAAGCGGCACTTTGGTAACCGATTTCATCTTGCTTTGCGTGTTTTACTGCAACGCTTTTAGGCACAGTAATATCAAGGCGCTGTTGCGCTCGTTCCGATAAGGCAAGAATCTTCCCCGACTGACTGGCGAGTACCACAAAGCCGTCCCACGGCACGCGCGTGTGAGTTAGATAGTTAACGAGCTTTTCGATGGTGACATCGGCGCCCGCGACTCCTACCAAAGAATCATCCTTATAGACCGGTGCAATCACCGATAACATCCAACCTTGTCCCGCAGGATCGAGGTAAACGGGTGTCCAAACAGGCTTGCGTTCGGGATTGTGTTTTTTATCAGCGAGATAGAAAAAATTAAACTTAGGAATGTTTACGTCGGCCGCGTATTGTGAACCAACATCGATAAACGGATAAATAACGTTAAGGCTATCGTGTGTATTAAAGTAGACCTGCTGTACCCAACTATCTTCAGTGACCATTTGCCGCATCACTGGAGTTAGTAGATGTAATTGTTCGATACGGTCGAGATTCTGTTGAGGCAATGGTGTCAGCGATGAATAGAAGGCAGCAATCCCATCTTTGCTCAGTGCCTCCTGCGTAAAGGACTGTCCGTTCGCTCCCTGCGTCCACGCTTCATGCCCTTGCCATGTGATCCGAGGGTCATCAAGCACCGCAGCTATCGATTCACGATAAAGAGTCAGTTGGTCCTGTACAGAGGCCAATTGAGCATCCACGACCGTTGCTTGGCGTTTGGCTATTTGCGTTGATTCAGATAAAGCCGTTTCGACGAGTTCTTGTTTGGTTTGCTGTGTTACCCATTGATTGGTCACTACATAAATAGTTATCAGCGCCAGCTCCACCATAATCATGGGTAGCAGTGCATAGCGCCTAAATGCCTGCCAAAGACTCTGACTTAACGAACGGTTTCGATCCATCTTATACCGCTTAACAAGTAACTACGAATAAGCGCTACTATGCCGACTTTTTGTTAGTTCGGCAATGGCATAAAAAAGCCCGCGAGTCGCGGGCTTCGATGACTGTGTTATTCCCACTCTATCGTGGCGGGCGGTTTGCCCGAAATATCGTAGGTGACTCGCGAAATACCGTCGACTTCGTTGATGATACGATTCGACACTTTTTCCAATAATTCGTACGGTAAATGTGCCCAACGTGCGGTCATGAAATCGATAGTTTCGACTGCGCGCAGTGAAACAACCCAATCATACTTGCGCTGATCGCCCATAACACCGACCGAGCGTACGGGTAAGAACACCGCAAATGCTTGGCTTACTTTGTGATACCAATCGGCTTTGTGCAACTCATCAATAAAGATCGCATCGGCGCGGCGCAATAAGTCACAGTACTCTTTCTTAATCTCGCCCAATACGCGCACACCCAGACCCGGCCCTGGGAACGGATGACGATAAAGCATGTTATAAGGCAGACCGAGTTCTAGACCAATTTTGCGTACTTCGTCTTTAAACAGCTCGCGCAATGGTTCAACTAAACCGAGTTTCATATCCTCGGGCAAGCCACCTACGTTGTGATGCGATTTAATGACGTGTGCTTTACCGGTTTTTGAACCTGCTGACTCAATGACATCGGGGTAGATGGTGCCTTGCGCCAGCCAGTCGACTTCGGTCAACTGAGACGCTTGCTCGTCGAAGATCTCAATAAAGGTATTACCGATAATTTTGCGTTTCTTCTCTGGATCCGCTTCGCCTTTCAGCGCGTCTAGGAAGCGTTGCTCCGCTGCGACGGGGATAATGTTTAACCCAAAGTGGTCACCAAACATTTCCATGACTTGATCGGCTTCATTTAAACGCAATAAGCCATTATCAACAAACACGCAGGTGAGCTGTGAGCCAATTGCACGGTGTAACAACATCGCTGTTACCGATGAATCGACGCCACCGCTTAAGCCCAAAATCACTTTATCGCTACCGACTTGCTCACGAATACGCTCGATCGCGTCTTCGATAATCTGTGCGGGCGTCCATTGTTTTTCGCAACCACAGATACCGCTGACAAAATGCTCGAGCATACGCATGCCCTGACGCGTGTGGGTGACCTCTGGGTGGAACTGAACACCGTAGAAACGACGTGACTCATCCGCCATGGCCGCATATGGGCAGTACGAAGTGGTTGCAACGGTGTGGAAACCCTCAGGAATGGCTTCGACTTTATCACCGTGGCTCATCCACACGTCCAACAATGGCTTGCCGTCTTCGCTGACCGCATCTTCGATCGCTTCAAATAAAGGGCTTTCTGTTACGAGCTCGATTTGGGCATAGCCAAATTCACGTTCGAGTGAGCCTTGCACTGAACCACCCAATTGATGCGCCATGGTTTGCATGCCATAGCACACGCCCAAGACAGGGACGCCCGCCTTAAATACATAGTCTGGCGCGCGAGGAGAACCGGCTTCGGTGACGCTTTCTGGTCCACCTGAAAGGATGATGCCTTTAGGGTCGAAGTCTTTAATGTCTTGCTCGTCGACATCCCATGCCCACAGCTCACAGTAAACGCCAATTTCACGGATACGGCGCGCAATTAGTTGGGTATATTGAGAACCGAAGTCTAAAATCAAAATTCGGTGGTCGTGGATATCTCTGCTCATTGTTGGGTCCCAGTAACAGGTAAAACTAAAAGTAAAAGAGCCGCCTTAGCGGCGGCTCACAAATCGGTATTAAGAACTGCGATAGTTTGGCGCTTCTTTGGTGATTTGCACATCGTGTACGTGTGACTCACCCATGCCTGCCGCAGTCACTTTGACAAACTGTGGCTTAGTGCGCATCTCTTCTAAGTTGGCGCAACCGGTCAAGCCCATCGCTGAGCGTACGCCGCCCATCTGCTGATGAATAATCGCCGAAATAGGGCCTTTATAGGCAATCCGGCCTTCGATACCTTCAGGTACGAGCTTCTCAGCCTCGTTACTATTTTGAAAATAGCGATCCGATGAGCCGTTACGCTGGTTCATCGCGCCTAAGCTGCCCATGCCACGGTATGATTTGTAGTAACGCCCTTGATACAGTTCGACTTCGCCTGGTGACTCTTCGGTACCGGCTAACATGCTACCCACCATCACACAGTGCGCGCCTGCTACTAAGGCTTTAGCAATATCGCCAGAGAAGCGAATACCCCCGTCTGCAATAACGGGTACGCCAGTGCCTTTCAGCGCATCTGCCGCGTCGCTAATCGCAGTGATTTGTGGCACACCACAACCTGTGACGATGCGTGTCGTACAAATAGAACCTGGACCAATACCAACTTTAACTGCGTCTACGCCGGCATCTACCAAGGCTTTCGCACCTGCCGCCGTTGCCACGTTACCGGCAATGATTTGTAAGTTCGGATAGGCTTTCCGGGTTTCTTGGACACGTTTTAACACACCCTCTGAATGGCCGTGCGAGGTATCAATCAGCAGTACGTCAACGCCCGCTTCAACTAACAGCTTAATGCGCTCTTCGGTACCTGGACCTACACCAACCGCTGCACCTACGCGCAACGAGCCGAGTTCATCTTTACAGGCATTCGGTTTGTTTTCGGCTTTTTCAAAGTCTTTGAGGGTGATCATGCCTTTTAATTTGTAGGCATCATCGACCACGAGAATTTTTTCGATGCGGTGCTTATGCATTAACTGCAAGATTTCATCGCTTTGCGCGGTTTCATGTACCGTAACTAGGCGTGATTTATCGCTCATCACTTCCTTTACCGGCTTAGAATCATCGTCCTCAAAACGTGTATCACGACCGGTCACGATGCCGACCAAGTCGCCGTTTTTCTCGATTACAGGAAAGCCTTGGAAGCCGTGTTCGGCAGTCAATGCTTTAATCTCACCAATGGTGGTGTCGGGGTTCACGGTGACCGGATCATTGACCATGCCACTCTCGTACTTTTTCACTTTGCGTACGTGTGCTGCTTGATCTTCAGGTGTCATATTCTTGTGGATGAACCCTAGGCCGCCTTCTTGCGCCAGCGCGATAGCGAGTGGTGCTTCTGTGACGGTATCCATCGCTGCTGAAACCAACGGGATATTGAGCGTGATGCCACGCGTTAATTGGGTTTTGAGATCCGCTTGATGCGGTAATACGTTTGAGTGCCCTGGGACAAGCAGGACGTCGTCGAAAGTAAGGGCTTCTTGGGCGATTCGCAGCATTTGCAACACTCCGTGACTGGATTCATGTTGCGCGTGGATTTTACTCGATAATGGTTATTTTAGCAACTTATTCTGAACACTTTCTAACGTTAAATTCACCACCTGCCACTTTAACACTGAGCTTTTGCTCTGCTTGCGTCTGCTCAGGCTGCGTAATCACATGGCCCTCTTCATCTCGCACAATAGCGTACCCTCTATCAAGCGTATTCAGTGGGCTCACTAAGTTTAATGCATGCAGTAAGGCGCGTTGCCGTTGGTGCTGTTGTTTGAGCCATGCTTCAGCGACTACCGGTATACGTTGCTGAATCTGCGAGAGCTTTTGTTGAGCGCGCGACAATTCACGTTGCGGGTGGACCTGCTGCAAGCGTTGGATAACATGCTGACGTCGTTGTTGCTGATTAACCAAGGTTCGCTGCTCGGCGCGATACACACGCGCTAATAATTCATCTAAACGCTGGCTTTGTTGTTGCAGCTGTCGTTGCGGATGCTGTTGATTCAGTCGAATTTGTAGTTGTTGTAGTAAGCTGTGTTGACGCTCTATACGGCGCTTTTGGCCGGTCGCCAAACGCTGTTGCAACTGCTGTAAACGGTTGATTTGAGCGCTACGATCTTGGGTCACCTGCTCGGCGGCTGCCGACGGTGTCGGCGCTCGCAAATCGGCGATAAAATCACAGATGGTAAAATCAACCTCGTGGCCAACTGCACTGATAACAGGCATCGGGGCGTCTAATAATAAGCGACCGACCTGTTCATCATTAAAACACCACAGGTCTTCTAACGAGCCACCGCCACGGGTTACTATCAGCACATCAACTTCATTACGCTGAAACGCAGTGTGTAATGCGTTTTTTATTTGCGGTATTGCGGCGTCACCTTGCACGGCGGTCGGGTAAATAATGACATCGACGCTCGGATCGCGGCGTTTCATCACCGCTAACACATCTTGAATAGCTGCGCCTGTCGGCGACGTGATAACACCAACGCGGCGGATATGTTCAGGTAGTGGCCGCTTGCGCTCTTGCGCGAATAAGCCCTCGGCCGCTAGTTTTACTTTGAGTTGCTCAAACTGCTGCTGCAACAAGCCGATACCGGCCTCTTCCATGTGCTCAACAATGAGTTGGTAGTCGCCGCGCGGCTCGTACACCGTCACCCTTCCACGCACCAATACTTGTAAGCCATTTTGCGGGCGTACTTTGGCGCGCTGATTATTACCACGAAACATGGCACAACGTATCTGGGCGCGTTCATCCTTTAAGGTGAGGTACCAATGACCCGAGTTTGGAGCGGCAAAATTGGAGATTTCGCCCATCAACCATACGTGTCCAAAGCCCTGCTCTATTGCCTTGCGGATATCGCTGTTGAGTTGTGTGACGGTATATATCGACATGGGCAAATCATAGCACACCCGAAGTGCGTGCTACCATATCACATTTGGACGTCTAAACATCTTGACGGTTAAACGTAAGTATTGCTAAATTGAACTCATCCATTAATCGGCGTTGAGGTCATCATGGTTTTTCCGGTAGGACGCTCCTTTTATACAGAAACACCTTATGGACGGGTGAAAGGCTTTCGTTTTGGCAATATTGACGCAAAGCCCGAACATACGATTATTGTGCAAGGCGGTATCAGCGCCAGCGGTCAACTGTGGCGTTTAGATGGTCATGGATGGTGGCAATCGTTGCATCCGCTGTTTGCGCCGCACCCTGAGCTGCAAGTGATCAGTTTAGATTACCTCGGTGGTGTGGGCGGCTCTGATACACCAGCCGAACCTATTTCACTGGGCCAGCACGCTGAGGCTTATGCCAGCGTATTGCGTTCACTCGGTTTAACACAACCAGGTGCCTGGTTGGGCGGCTCGTTTGGCGGCGTGCTCGGTTTGCAATTGGTTCAGGATGGGCTCATTAAACCCGATTCACTGGTCGTTATTGGCGCGGCTCATCAACCTTCGGTGCAATCGGCAGCACTGCGCTTATTTCAGCAAGCGTTACTGCAACAAGCCGATTGTTCCCAGCAAGGCGTCGTGTTGGCGCGGGCACTTGCCATGTTGACTTACCGCAGCGCGGACGAATTTGAACAGCGTTTTAATGACGGCGACGAAGCCTTTAGCTATTTATTAGCGCAAGGTGAAAAGTTACTTAAGCGCCATGGTCAGCATGCGCAGAGCTTGTTTACCCATTTGACGCCTATTTTAAACGAGTACCGAATCGACCCATCACGCATCACCGTACCGGTACAACTGGTTGGCTTTGAATCCGATATTATTGCGCCACCGCGCTTGATGCATCAGCTAGAAGAAGCATTACCTGATTGCCGTGGGCTCGCCCTGATTGATACGCCTTTTGGTCACGACGGCTTTATTAAGAACGTAGCCGACTACGCCGCTGTTGTGCGCCATTTTTTACCCCAACTTAAGACGACACGGGGTACTCAATTGCCCCTGACCGAGGATATTTTATGAAAGACGAAACGTTAGCGATTCATCACGGGTATACCACCGATGCAACCACCAAGGCCGTTGCTACACCGATTTATCAGTCGGTCGCTTTTGAGTTTGATAACGCTCAGCATGGTGCCGATCTATTTGATTTAACGGTACCGGGTAATATCTATTCACGTATTATGAATCCGACTCATGATGTGCTTGAACAGCGCGTTGCCGAACTCGAACACGGGATCGCGGCGCTGGCTGTTGCATCGGGGATGGCCGCGATTGAATATGCACTGATCACGCTCGCCAGTCAGGGCGATAACATTGTCACTACACCGCAGCTCTACGGGGGCACCTACACGTTGTTCCGCCATATGCTGCCCTCGTTTGGCATTGAGGTGCGATTTGCTGAGAATGATACGGCAGAAGCGGTTGCTGCGCTCATTGATGACAACACCAAAGCCGTTTATTGCGAAACCATTGGCAACCCGGCAGGTAATGTGGCGGATTTAGAAGGCCTCGCTGAGGTCGCTCATGCCCAAGGCGTACCGTTAGTGGTTGATAACACAGTGGCTTCACCAGTGCTCTGTAAGCCCATCGATTTTGGCGCCGACATTGTCGTGCACTCGTTAACCAAATATATCGGTGGCCATGGTACCTCGGTCGGTGGCCTGATTGTTGACTCGGGTCGTTTTGACTGGATTAAACATAAAAACCGTTTCCCTCAGTTTAGTCAGCCGGAGCCGGCTTATCATGGCATTGTTTATACCGAGGCATTTGAAGCCGCTGCTTTTATTGCGCGTGTACGAACCGTCGCACTGCGCAATACCGGTGCGGCGATTTCACCGTTTAATGCGTTTTTAATCCTGCAAGGGCTCGAGACGCTACCGCTGCGGATCGAGCGTCATTGCGAAAACGCACTAAAAGTGGCTGAGTATTTGCGTGAGCATCCACAGGTTGAGTGGGTTCGTTTTGCCGGCTTTGAAGATGACGCCTATTACCAACGGGTGCAGAAATACATTAATGGCGGTGTGCCTGCTTCGCTACTGACCTTTGGTATCAAAGGTGGCTTTGAGGCGGGCGTGCGCTTTTACGACGCATTGGCGTTGTTCAAACGTTTGGTCAACATTGGTGATGCGAAAAGTTTAGCGTGCCATCCTGCCTCAACCACTCATCGTCAGCTCAATGAAAAAGAACAAGCGGCGGTTGGTGTGACACCTGAGGCGATACGTCTTTGCGTGGGGATCGAACACATTGATGATATCCTTGCGGATATCGAGCAAGCCTTACAGCAAGCATGAAAAAACGGGGCTGACGCCCCGTTTAATCATCTTATTCTTTGTCTTCTTTCTTGATATGGACATCCATTTGTGGGAACGGAATACCAATACCTTCTTCATCTAACCGATCTTTAATCTTTTCGAGTAAGTCCCAACGCGTTGGCCAGTGATCTTCGGTTTTAGTCCACGGGCGCACATTGAAGTCCACCGAAGAACTATTGAGTGCTGTAACGGTCACGACCGGCTCTGGATCTTGCAAGATGCGCTCGTCATTTTTGAGCACCTCCATTAATACTTTTTTGGTTTTTTGCAAGTTAGCGCTGTAACTGACACCGATCACTAAATCGATACGACGGATCGGTTCACGGTTGTAGTTAGTAATGGCGCTGCCAATCACTTGTGAGTTCGGTAGATAGACCACTTTACGATCCGGTGTTTTTAAGATGGTCTGGAAGATATTTATTTCTTCAACCGTACCTGCTGTTCCTGCGGCTTCCACGTACTCACCCGAACGAATGGGACGGAACATGATTAATAATACACCCGACGCGATGTTCGAGAGTGAACCTTGCAATGCTAAACCGATGGCAAGACCCGCAGCACCTAATATGGCAATAAACGATGTGGTTTCAACACCGATTTGATTCAATGCGACCATCAATGCGGCGATGAAAATCAGTGATTTAACAATGGCTGTTAAAAAGCTGATAACAGCATTGTCGACCTGCCGTTTTTGCATCCCTTTGCGCATGATTGAGGCGAGGATACGCGTCACTATTGAAGCGGCAAACAGAATAACAATCGCGACAATCACTTTGATCGAATATTCGATCAGCATGTCTTGGTTATTATTAATCCAATCAATTATAGCTTGCATCAAAATGTCCTTTTGTTGGCAAAGATACGGTTATATATAGCATCTGATTTCTTGAAGATGCGTTCAGATTAACGATTTATTTTTATCTCGGCAAGTCAACAACCACTAAATTGAGAAACGATAACGTCCCTGATTATCCGGTCGTCCTAAATAACTCAACATTTTTGCCAGTCCCTCGGGCGTTCTGGGATTGGGTTGCACCGTACCATTCACACGTATTGAGCTGGGGCTCACCGTGCCCTCGAAATTAAGACCTAAGCTGTTCTCTCCGGCCATCGACAGTGCTACTGCCCCGGCTTGTGCACAGCCAAGGTTCAGCGGAAAATCACCCAGCGTCTCCCAGCGGTGATTAACCAGTACCCGAATGTTCGAACCTGACGCGTTTCCTTTTAATGCACTACAAAGCTTGGCGCCCGACAGATCATTCAGTGCATAATTTTCTAATGCGATACGCCATTGTCCTTCTGTCTTTAGTGGCATATTAAAATTAACCAGTTGCATCAGCGGCGCCAACTCACCTGTCGCACGCAGTTGAGTCAATTCAATCGAACTCAATGACGCACTGCCTGATGCTTGCGCGGCCAGTGGATTATTTTTGCTCGGTACCGTCACTGAAAAGCCGAGTTGACCGGTAATCAGCTGACTCGGTGCCAGTGACCAGCTGACGTTATGAAAAGCGGTATGATTAACCACCGCATAACCAATCCGGCCTTGCCATAACGTGCCCGATACTTGCTCAACATAAATGCCGGCTGGCATTGGCAACCAATGCACCACTGCCGCCGGCATATAGGCAATCAGTGCAATGAGATAGACTGGAATTAACCACAACCACTTCTTCATGATTTCTCCGTTACCAACACTTGTCGCACACGTACTTTGCCGGGCTCGTCTAATCGCGCTAAATCGAGTGTTGTCACTTGCAATTGATAGGTCTGTTCAAGCGCATATAACCAGCTCATCGCTTGTTGATACGAGGTTTCATCGACACTGACGATGAGTCCATTGTTTTGCGGCTGCATCCGTGCAATTTGGATCTTATTGCTGGCAGCCGCTTCGTTGACGCGCTGCGACAACGACCCACTGACCTCGGATTGTGCTTGGGTTGCAGACAATGACTGATAGCGTGCCACTTGTTCACGCAGCCAGAGTAACTGTTGCTGTTGCCCCTCTAAGCGCCGTTCAGCTAATTGCTGGGCGCTATAGGTGGGTTGCCAGATGGCAAAGTAGATTATGGCAACGATGATAACAGCACCGAGCCCTTTCACGAGGTTTTGCTCACGTACCGCAAGTTGCGCCCAGCGCTGTTGCGCACTTTGTACTAGGGGCGTTTGCGTGAGTTTTTGTAGTAATGGTGTAAGACGACTCATGAACGACCTCCTTGATAGGCAATAGTCAAGGTGCCTGCGACACCGTCACCACGATTATTCAGCGCGCCCTGCTGCACCTCAAAACCGAGTTGTTGTGCTTGGTTCTGGAAGGCCTCGAATTGTGAGAAGTTTTGTGCCACTGCTTGCATCCGCAGTGCGCCATCTTGATAACGCAGCAACTCAAGGCTCAGCTGTGGTTGTTGTAAAAATGCCGGCGCCAACTGGTCCAGCATCGCTAATGCCGATGGCATGGCTTGATCATCGATACCTAAGGATTGTAATTGCTGACGCATTTGCGCACGTAGGTTAACGATGCGTGTTTGATTCGGAAACGTCTTTTTGTATAACGTTTCGGCTTGCTGCTGTAGCTGCTCTGCTTGGTGGTTTAAATAAGCCGTTTTGACCCAGCTACTGGCCAGTGTCACTGCGAGCGCAATACCCGCCGCCCACGCCAGCGGCTGCCAACGTATTTCAAGGGTTCGTTTGGCTCGCTTGGGAGCATACCGTTGACCGCGAATATCGAGACTCACCCGCTGTTTGGCAAACGCTACCATCGGCAGTTCACTGTTGGCAAATTCGAGCGCTAGCGCACTGTCGTTGAGCGCGATATCGGAATAAGCCACCACTTGGTTGGTTTGTGGGTACTCACTCTGTTTTAACCCGACCACGGCGTCCGCCAATGTTTGTTCAACGGCCAAACCATCCCAACGTCCCATACGAATGAGTACGTCGTCAGCAATTTGCACACCTGTCCACTGTTGCTCACTCTCAGGCTCTGGAAGCATCAGGTAGTCAACCGCCCACTCATCGGCTTCAAGATGTGCTGCGGCTAACCATTGCTGCCACTGCTGCATTTCACTATGACGGACAACCGCGACGGGGATCTGGCCTTCTTTAATGCCGTTTTCCGCCCAAGCAAAATGCAGGCTATCGATGTCATCTGCCAGTTCATCTTCCAACGCATAAGGAATTAGCTTATCGAGGTGACGTTTGCCACTGTTAGGAATGGTGACTTTACGCATCGAAATCGCTTGCCCCGGACACAACAGGGTCACCTGACAGCGCTTTGCCTGCTCGGTTAACTGCGTCAGTTCAGCTGGATCATTGAGCTCACCACTAGCAATCACTTCGGCACCTGAGGGCTGCCAAATCAGCCAACTTATTCTTGGCTCGGCATCGGAGGCCGGTAACCTGATGAGTAAGCGTTCTTGCATATCAATCTTCTCCCATGGCTCGGTACACAACACGCGCTTGACCTGCTGTCACATGTAGCACTGAGCGAGCGGTGGTCTCTAACGACCCCCATTGTATATAAGCTTGTAGTAAAAAGTACTCACTGCTAACAGCGAGTTCATCGAGCGAGCCGGTTTCACCGTCCTGCGCCCCCGTTAGTAAACTATCTTGCAGCAATTCTTCGCGGCTTTCATAGCCCTGTTCAGGGCGTGCTTGAATCAATTGTTTTGCACCATCCAAGGTTAGCTTACCTTGAGTCGCCGCCACCAGCAAAACCGCGCGCTCTTCATCGAGCGTGTTGACGTTAATACGTAACTCTGCGTTACCGGGAATAGCACATACGTAGGGCTTAATACGTTGCACAACTTCAGCCGTAAAACCTTTAATCATGCGCAACTCACTGACATCAAATAACAACCCATTGGCGGTTTGATAAGGGTGTGGTAACGCTTCGTAATCAGGGTCTTCAGCGCCACTTTGCGACAGTTCACTGTCGCTGTCGAGCCAGTCGGTCAGTGCGCCTGCCAAACTCTCGGCTTGGAAGGCATCAAGCTCTAGGCTGACGAGTAGTTGTTGAAACTGCTTGCGGCGTTTTTCAAGGCTAAGACCTTGCTGCTCAGTGCCAGCTAAACTGTTGAGGTTGAAACAACTACGTAAATCCTTTACTTGCGCAGCTATCTGTCCGCCTTCCACCGGGAACGGCCCGGCGCGTTGTGCCCAGTTCTGACTGGCATGAACGATACCGTCATCGCGTTCGATTTCCTGTTGCAGCACTTCCTTGAGAACGGCTTCGCCGCTTAGCCACATCCAATAGCTTTGTTCTGATTGTTCAAAGCTGGCCGTGCGCGTCACTTGGCGTTGTAATTGAGTACCCAAGTTCGTTGCAATGACAGCGATGATAGCCATCACCAACAACACGGTAATAAGAGCGACACCTTGCTGCTTACGCATTGTTATCACCCTCTTTCTTGACCGTTTGTGCCGGCTCAACACCGGTTAAAAAGCGCCGTCTAATTTCGCCGTAGTCTTCACTGTTAATCGTTAACTCGATGGCAGCTGGGAAGTCATCCGGTGTTTCCCAGCTGGTGCGCCAGCCGGCTTCAATGCCTTGATTCGATTGCGACTGTTGAGACGAACGATAAAAGCGTACTTGAAAGGACTTTACCCCCTCCAGCAGATCTTGCACCACAGGCTCACCACTGCGGTCGTTCACATACGGGTAGGTCATACGCTGTAAAACATTATCTTGCACGCGATAGACCACCGGCTGAAGTTCACTGCGTGGCAACATTAAGCCAGGGTTATCGTAACCGCTGCGCACAAATCCTAAGACGCCACTTTGTGATTCAATAATGCGTTCGTCGTTAGTAATCAGCTGTTGTGCGACTTCTAAACCATTGGGACGCGTCGGCTTAGGCACCGCTTGGCGCATGTCTTGTTGGATAAGCAGCCAAGTGAATTGCAGTTGTTCGATACGCTCGGAGGATTCTTCTGACAAGCTTTTGGTACGCGACATTTGATCGAGCACCGTGTAACTTGCGAGCCCTATCAAAGTAAAAATAACCATGGTGACCATGATCTCAACTAAGGTGAAACCGCGTTCAGAGCGCATTATCGCCTCCGTCGGTATCGGCTAATTGAGGTTTACGAACATATTGGGTCAGTCGCGCCCATTGGTAATCCTGCTCCCCCTGTGTGACTTCAATAGTCACCGCCACCACATTGGGTGTGACCGTTTCAACCACTTGTTGCCGCCACTGCCACTCAACGCCGCCTTGGCGTTCACTACCGCGCTGATTATCTTTAAGCGGCCAGGTGGTTGTTAGATTCAGTTCGGTCAGTCGGTTAGCCGCTACGTACTGGGCAAAGGTGCGCTGTTGGATGGTGCTTAAACTATTAAGGTGACCGCTTGCAGCCGACACAGCCGCCAGTGCCGCCATCGCAAAGATGGCGATGGCAACCATGACCTCGATTAATGTAAAACCACGATTATTGCGTTTCATCACTATCTGCTATGCGAGTGGTCCAAGCGCTATCAGCAATTAACCAGTAGCTCGGTTCGGTACCAAAGGGCGCGGCAAACTGAATCGAAAATTGTGTCAACTCGCCTGTCGGCAGTATCAGCAACTGAGGCATCGGCTGCTCTTCGTCGTCATTATCATCAGACGGCGAAAACAGGGTGTTTTCTAACTGCTTTTCTTGCGCAATAAAGGGCGGCTCATCGATACGCCATTCGAGACTGAGGTTATCTTGGTAATCCTGAGCGGCTAAACCCTTCTCATTGACCGCTTGCCAACGCCAGCCTTCTTCGCTTTGCTGCCACCTTAAAAACTCATACCCTTCGGTCTTAAGTAACAACCCGAGCGGACGTTGCTCTATCATCGCGCGTTCCCGCGCCCACTGGAGCTGGGCTTTCAGTGTGGCGGCGGCGGTTTGTGGCGTGGTTTCATCGCGGGTCATGCTCGGCACAGTAAATACCACCGATGCAGCAATCAAACCCACGATCGCCATCACCACGAGAATCTCAACAAGGGTAAACCCTGATGGCTTGCACGCCGATGAGCGCATTACTTAGTTGGATTCGTTGTCTTGTCCGATCATCCAGTTACCAAAATCATCATCAGTGCCTGGCTGTTGATCGGGACCGGGTGAGAAAATATCGATATCGTCGTACTCACCGGGGTTAAGTAACATATAGTCGTTACCATACGGGTCTTGCGGCAGACGTTGAATATAGCCGCCATTGCGGTAGTTGCGCGGTTGCGGATCAACGTTAGGCCGCTCCACCAAGGCTTCTAGACCTTGTTCTGTGGTTGGAAACATGCCGTTATCTAAGTGATATTGCGCTAACGCGTTCTCAAGCGAGACTAAATCTGCTGTTACTTTCTGTTTATTCGCCTGCTCTTGGCTGCCCAACACATTGGGTAGAATCATGGTAGCTAGAATACCGATGATGGCGATAACCACCATAATTTCGACCAATGAAAAACCTTGATTTTTACGCATCATATTTAAAACCCTATACTCTGGTTCAACTGCAAAATTGGCTGAATAATTGACAATACAATAAAGAATACAATCCCGGCCATCGAAACGATAAGCACCGGCTCAAAGACTTTGAGTGATATTTGCACCAATGATTCAAATTCTCTGTCTTGGTTATCTGCGGTGCGTCGCAACATTTGCTGTAACTCACCGGATTTCTCACCTGCGGCGATCATGTGGAGCATCATTGGTGGAAACAAACCGGTTTCTTGCAATGCCGCACGCAGTGATGCCCCCTCACGTACCCGCGTTGCCGCTTCGTCCACGGCTTCTCTGATCGCACGGTTACCAATCACCGTGGCGGTAATTTTAAGCCCATCGAGTAACGGCACTGCCGATGATGTAAGTATACTCAAGGTACGCGCGAAACGTGCAGTACTGACGCCCCGAATCACTCGACCTAGCAACGGCAACTTTAACAGCCGTTTATGGTATTTAAGCTCATGTTCGGGCTTCTTTAACCATTGCTTAAAGGCAAACACTAACACCACAATTCCGGCTAAGATAAACAAGCCCCAGTTCTGCAAAAACTCCGATAAACCAATCATAAATTGAGTGGTGGGTGGTAACGTCTGTCCGAGGGTAGAAAAGTTGTGCACGATTTGCGGCACAATAGACACTAGCAGAAAGATCACAATACTGATCGCCACTAGTGTCAGCATCACTGGATACACCAAGGCTTGCGTCAACTGGCTCTTCATATGCTGGCGTTGTTCGGTGTAATCGGCTAACTCATCCAGGACTTGATCCAAGTGGCCTGACTTTTCACCGGCCGCGACCATCGCTGTGTAGAGCGAATCGAACACGCCGGGATATTCCGCCATCGCCTCCGCCAGACCATAACCTTCGACTACTTTACTGCGCACCGCCATAAGTAGTTGTTTCATGCGTGGCTTTTCACTTTGATCTGCCACGGCGAGCAAACACTGTTCGATCGGTAAAGCCGAGTTGACCAAGGTCGATAACTGACGGGTAATCAGCGCAAGATCTTGTGCTTTGACACGGCGTACACGACGCCAACGACTTTGCTGCTGGCCTTTCTTGTGTTCTTGTTCGGCGGCGGGCATAACATCCATAGGGATGAGCCCTTGATCGCGTAATTGCTGACGCACCTGGCGAATGGTGTCTGCTTCGATGATGCCTTTTTTCTTACGCCCATCTGCCGCCAGCGCATGATACTCAAAAGCCGCCACAGATTACTCCTCGCGCGTCACGCGCAAAACTTCCTCAAGGGTGGTTACGCCATGGCGTACTTTCGCCAAGCCATCGCTGCGAATGCTCGGGGTATTCTTACGCACATAGCGTTCAATGGATTGCTCGCCGTGACCGTTATGAATGAGCTCACGTACGTGCTCATCCACTTCGATGAGTTCGTGTATGCCCGTGCGTCCGCGATAACCTGTCTGGTTGCACTTCTCGCAACCTTGCGCTCGGTAAATCGTCAACGCTGAATCGGTCACACCAAGTAGCGCCCGCTCTTTTTCATCTGCCTGATGCGGCTGCTTACAGTCTGGGCACAAGGTCCTTACTAAGCGCTGTGACAACACCGCGAGTAGGCTTGAAGACAACAAGAATGGCTCTACGCCCATGTCTTCTAAGCGTGTTATCGCGCCTGCTGCGGTATTAGTATGCAGCGTCGACAAAACCAAGTGACCGGTTAATGAAGCCTGTACAGCAATTTGTGCAGTTTCGATATCGCGAATCTCACCGACCATGACGACATCAGGGTCCTGACGCAAAATCGCACGTAAGCCCCGCGCAAAGGTCATATCAACACGCGGATTAACCTGCGTCTGCCCGATACCATCAATTGCATATTCTATCGGGTCTTCAACCGTCAAAATGTTGCGGTCTTTCGAATTAATTTCGGTCAGTCCGGCATAGAGCGTGGTCGACTTACCCGAGCCGGTAGGACCGGTAACCAAGATAATACCGTGAGGTTTATGGATCAGCTCGGCGAATACTTCGCGGTTAGCTTCTGTCATACCGAGTTGCTCTAGATTAAGACGGGCATTGTTTTTATCTAACAAACGCAGCACCACGCGCTCACCGTGATTCGATGGCATAGTCGAAACCCGCACATCGACGGCACGTCCGGCAATCAGTAAAGAGATACGACCATCTTGTGGCACTCGCTTCTCGGCAATATCCAGCTGCGCCATAACTTTAATACGCGAAACCAACAATGAAGACAGCTTGCGATTAGGTGTCAGCACCTCACGCAGAACGCCATCGATACGAAAGCGAATGGTTAACTGCTTCTCGTAGGTTTCGATGTGAATATCTGATGCACCTTCTTTAATCGCCTCGCTCAACATCGCGTTGATCAGTTTGATAATAGGCGCGTCATCTTCACTCTCTAATAAATCTTCGGTTTGCGGCAGCTCATCCGCTAATGAGAATAAATCGGACTCATTGCCGATATCTTCCATCAGTTGTTTCGCCTCGGATGAGTCGCGCTGATAGGCTTGGGTCAACAAACGCTCAAATGCTTCGGTATCGTGCCGTTGTAAGGTAAATACCTCGCCTAAACGACGCCGTACCTCAAGTAGCGTCTCTGCTGACGCGCCGTCGCGATGATGCACGACGGGCGGCTCGCCATCTTCAACCACAACACCAAAACGCTTAGCAAAGCTAAAAGGTAAGCGCTTTGTGGCAATATTGCTGGCATCAGTCATCTTGCTGCTCTTTTAACTCTTCTTTAATCGCGCCCTTTTCGTTGAGGTACTCCTCAAAGCTCGGCGGCAAGGTTAAATCGCTGTTCCAGTCGTTCATCACTGGTGTTTCTTTGTCAGGCATCAGTGCCACACCACGAGACCGACGATCGAGTTGTAGTGCTCGCATGTAGTTGTATTTTTGCTTACTGATATCAGAGAGCTTACTACCGTTACGAACGATAGTTGGCCGGATAAATACCATCAAGTTGCGCTTTTGTGTGGATGTTGAGGTTGAACTGAACAACCGACCGATAAAGGGAATATCGCCAAGTAATGGAATCTTCGATACCGATTCTTGGACATCCTCATCTATCAAACCGCCTAAAACGATAGTTTCGCCGTCCTCAGCCATCACGGTGGTCTTTAACTCGCGTTTGTTCACGATAACATCGACCGATGTTGCGCCACTTAGACTCGAGACTTCTTGTTCTATCACCATTTGTACGGCATTACCCTCGTTAATTTGCGGGGTGACCTTGAGCTTAATACCGATTTCTTGGCGATCCACTGTTTGGAATGGGCTTTGGTTATCATTGCCGAGTGTGGAGCCTGTGATCGTTGGTACTTCCTGACCGACGAGAAAACTGGCTTCTTCGTTATCAACTGTAACAATACTTGGTGTGGCTAAGATATTAGAGTTGGTATCTTGTGAAACAGCTTGAACAACCGCCGCCCAATCATTTTGGATTGTTCCAAACATCATTCCGTTTACGTTGCCAAGCAAGTTCGCTAGAAGCTCTAAATTGCCACGCTCTTCGGGATTGGTCGTTGTCACTGTTTGACCATTATCGTTGACAGTAGTCACAGATGTACCCTCGCGCGGGCGAGCCTGGTATGCTGCTGCGGCTAAACTACCGATCGGAACTTGGTTACCCGTATTGTATTGAACTAAGCCGCCATTTTCACTGATCCATTGAATACCAAAATCGACATTATCGCCTTCTAATACCTCGACGATAATCGCCTCGACTTGCACTTGCGCTCGACGAATATCGAGATCACGGATTACGTTCTCAAGCGCTGCTAACATGTCGGGTTCGGCGGTTATTACCACAGTGTTAGTGGATTCATGCGCACTGATACTGATGCTGTTATCAGCACGGTTTCGTACCGAATTCTGGCCCGTTTGTTTCGCTTCTTCCGCTTTGATCGACTGACTGACGTTTTGTAATACTTCGACCATTTCCTCGGCGCGCGCATACTTGAGGTAGTAAACGCGGGTGTTACCCTCAGTTTTAAGGTCTTGGTCGAGTTGCTTTATCAATTTAACAACCCGAGAACGTGCGCGCGGCTCACCGCTGACAATAACGCTGTTACTGCGTTCATCGGCGACAATTTTCGGAATCAATAATGCAGGAGTGCCATCGGCATTCGCTTTTTCAAATAAATTTTGCGCAATCCCTACCAGTTCACGTGCCGAAGCATACTGCAGTTCCACGATGTCGACATCCTGGTCACCGGCTTTATCAACACGTTCGATAATTTGCACCAAACGTGAAATCGTCTCGGCACGACCTGTCATCATGATGACATTGGAGGGGTCATAGCTTACCACCATACCGCCGCCCGTTTGGTCGTTTAACTGACGTAATAACGGTGCCAACTCACGCACTGAGACGTTTTCTACCGGCACCACCCGAGTGATCATGGTGTCGCCTTGTTCGTTTTGGTCACCCGCAACCACCGGCAAAGGCGCATGTTGAGCGTCTTTATCACGGATAACTTTAATCACCCCCGAATCCATCTGCACCGCAGCAAAGCCATACACTTCTAGGACATTCAAAAAGAATTGATAATACTGATCTTCGTTCATTACATCGTAGCTACGCACATCGATGGTGCCACGCACATTCGGATCGATAATAATGGTTTTACCCAAGTTACGACCGACCACCTGTATAAACTCAGTAATATCCGTATTTTTAAAACTAGCGGCGTATTCTTGCGCAATTGACGGCGCAGGCATCGTCATTGATACCGAACCGACTGCAATGGCCAGCGCACTCAACCATGTTTTTGGACCAAAACGGGTAACTGTCATAATTATTATTCCTGCTGGTTAGGAAGCTGCAGACTCAGCTCGATACGCTCGCCGTTACGTAGCACCGTCACATTTGCTTCGGTTGCGTCCTGTAATTGGCTGCTCAACTCTGAGGCTTGTTGCATATCGGTCAAGTCATAACCGTTGATTGCGACGGCTAAATCGCCTTCCTGAAAGCCTGCTTGATAAAATATATCGGCCTGATTACCAGGCGAAAGGCGGTAGCCTTGTAAGCTACCTTGCTCTAAAACGGGTGTGATAGAAACGTAGTCTAATAGTTGACCCGGATCTTGTTTAACTCTTTGCAATGCGTTCGCGGTGTCTTTCGGTTCATTAGCGTCAGTTTTATCACTACTTTCGACAACTAACGATAATGCTGGACGGTCTTCACCAATGTCCTCTAATTGCAATGTTTCTAAACGCCCACCGTTATCGAGAATGACACGATCGGCAAGGATTTGTTCCACACTGACACGGCTTCGCCCTATCGTATCACCGACAATGTAGGTCGATTGCTTACCCGCCTGCTCAATAATAGCCGCTGACCGCTCGGGGCGCGAACTGGCAGAGACTCCGACTAAACGCACGTTCAATGACGTTTTAGGTGCGTTTGCATAATCATTACCATGCGTTTGGGTACCGGCCTGCTGACGGCCAAAAATAGGCAATTGCTGTAACTGAGCGAGATCGACACTTTGGTTGTCGCGACTTTGTGAACGCACGTCTACGTCTGGACGTTGCTGAGTCTCTGGCGTGGGCGTAACAAACCACCACGTTGCTTGCGCAGCAACAATGACGACCCATATCCACAAAAGCACCGTTACTAAGGTGATCGAGCGGGATATCCACTGACTCGCGTTCTGGGTTGATGGCGTTAGGCTTATCAATTTAATTCACTTTTATCGTTGTTGTTTTACCGAAGCAATGCACTACATCCGTATAGGAATTTGATACAATATACGCAACTTGATGGCTAGCGCTAGTCTCGCATCGTCGAATTATAGTAATTTGATGTTTTGGCATTGTAGCGTAGGCACGAGTAGTCAACAATCGATTAACACTAATTTTATAATATTTTCGTGACGATTTTATGACACAAGACAGTGGTGTAAGGCTCGACAAATGGCTCTGGGCAGCGCGCTTTTATAAAACGCGGGCGCTTGCACGTCAGATGGTTCAATCTGGCAAAGTACACGTTGCAGGTAAACGCAGTAAACCCTCTAAGCTCGTGCAGATAGGTGATCGAATTACCTTACGACAAGGCTTTGACAGCAAAGAGGTCGAAGTATTGGGGCTGAGCGAGCAACGACGGGGAGCGCCTGAGGCACAATCACTTTACCAAGAGTCTGAAGCGAGTATAGAGAAACGCGAGCAGAATGCTGAGGCGCGTAAGTTGAATGCGCTTTACAACCCACATCCCGACAAACGTCCGGATAAGAAACAACGCCGGCAACTGATTAAAATGAAAGATGGTGGTAATACATGACAACCCAGCTTGACTATCCAACCGATCAACTCGCGCGCTACAGCTTTGCAGAGCAAGATGTACGCGGCGAGATGGTGCAATTGACCAGTAGTTACCAAAGCTTAATTAAAGGACATCAGTATCATCCGGCGGTACAACAGTTGCTTGGTGAAATGATGGCGGCCGTTTCGTTGCTGACTGCGACACTCAAGTTTGAAGGTCATATTGCGGTGCAACTGCAAGGCGATGGACCGGTTAATTTTGTCGCTGTTAATGGTAACCATGCATTAGAACTACGCGGTATTGCTCGGGTGCGCGCTGATATTGGTGAAACTGATTTACGCAGCCTGATTGGCCGCGGGCAACTGATTATTACCTTGACTCCGCAAGATGGCGAGCGCTATCAGGGCGTTGTCAGTGCCGACGCCGATTCACTCGCAGAGGTTATTCAAGACTACTTCGAACAGTCTGAACAGTTGTCGACCCGCGTTTGGCTATTCGCCGATGGCGAGCATGCTGCGGGTATGTTTTTACAACGCATGCCTGCCTCGGGGAAAGACATGGTTGGCTTTGAGCACTTGGCGACCTTGACCGAGACCGTGACCGCACAAGAATTGTTTACACTTCCGACTGAACAACTGCTGCATCGTCTGTATCACGAAGAAACCGTACATATGTATCCATCGCAACCGGTTAGCTTTGTATGTGGCTGTTCGAAAGAGCGCACATTAGAGGCATTGGCGTCAGTCCCTGTTGACGAGCTTAAACAGATCCTTGAGCAGGATGGCGAGATTGTCATGACCTGCGACTACTGTCTGACGGAATATGTTTTTAAAGACGAAGACTTTGCGTAGCCGCGCGGCTACGCATGGATAAAAAAAGAGGTCCTGAGGACCTCTTTTTGTGCTATTTGCTCTTCTTAACAAACTTCATCAACCGACGACGTTTGCGTTGCTGCGATAGCGTCAGGTTGTTCTTCTTACCGGCGTACGGGTTTTTCGGCTCTCGGAACTCAACTTTAATCGGTGTTCCCATGACCCCAAGCGCCTTACGGAAATAGTTCGTTAAATAGCGCTGATAAGAACCTGGCAAGCGAGTAACCTGATTACCGTGGATCACGATACGCGGTGGGTTATAACCCCCAGCATGCGCATATTTCAGTTTCACTCGACGCCCCCCAACCAATGGCGGCTGATGCTCTTCTTGTGCCATCTCCATAATCTTGGTCAACTTAGAGGTCGACACACGTTGCGTCGCACTCTTATAAGCTTCTTCAACGGACTCAAATAAGTGACCAACGCCCGTACCATGTAGCGCTGAGATAAAGTGCAAACGGGCGAAGTCGACAAAGCCTAGGCGACGATCGAGTTCCCGTTTAATTTCATCCTTATGGTCTTGCTGCAAACCATCCCATTTATTGACAGCGATCACGATCGAACGACCGGCGTTCAGCGCAAAACCAATCAGGTTAAGATCTTGGTCGCTGATGGTTTCCCGTGCATCAATAACCGCTAAAACTACGTTGGCATCTTCGATTGCCTGCAGGGTCTTAACCACTGAGTATTTTTCAATCGCTTCATCAATACGCCCCCGACGCCGCACACCTGCGGTATCGATCAAGACATATTCTCGTCCATCGCGCTCCATGGGGATGTAGACTGAATCACGCGTAGTGCCAGGCATATCAAACACCACCACTCTATCTTCACCAAGAATACGGTTAGTGAGTGTTGACTTACCTACATTTGGCCGCCCAACAATAGCAAGCTTTAACGGTAACGCATCGTAATCAATTTCGTCGTGCTCCAGATCTTCGCTATCCGGCTCATCCGGCACGATAACGTCTGGGTAGTCGTCGGCTAACGGCTTAAAGCATGAATCCAACAAATGTTCAACACCGCGCCCGTGCGCCGCCGCGATGCCATAGAGGTTACCTAGTGCCAGCGAATAAAAGTCTGCCATTGCAGAATCCGCATCGATTCCATCAATCTTGTTAGCAACTAAGTAAACTTTTTTCTTTTGTTTACGCAGATGAGTCGCGATCGCTTGATCACCTACGGTGACGCCGTCGCGTGCATCGACCAAAAACAAGACAACATCAGCCTCTTCAATCGCTTGCAGCGATTGTTTAGCCATCACCTCGTCAATACCCTCTTCATCACCGTGAATACCGCCGGTATCGACAACTATGAACTGATAACCGTCGTAATTGGCTTGGCCATACTTACGATCACGGGTCAAGCCCGGGAAGTCTGCTACCAGCGCATCCCGAGTTCGAGTTAAACGATTAAATAATGTAGATTTGCCTACATTGGGTCGACCTACTAAGGCCACGACAGGTAACATGTATAGCGATTTCCTAATTTACCTCGATAGCGTATAAGTCGCCATCGCGGGTTTGTACGTAAAGAGTGTTGCCGTCGGATACTGGCTGCGCGTAAATTCCATCTCCGCCCAATTCCATACGACCAACTATTTCTCCCGAGTTTGCCGAGAGTATGTGGAGGTAACCCTCAAAGTCACCGAGAGCTAAATAATTACCTACTTTCTTAGGTCCGGTGAGTGCTCTTCCAAACAGCTCGTTATTGCTCCACTGCTCAATACCACCTTGAATATCCAGCCCAAACACGTGACTATCCGCATCGGTTAAATAGATGCTACCCGTGTCGACTAAGAGATTTTCATAAGAACTGTAATCACGCTTCCAACGCACTTCACCCGAACGCAGCTCTAGCGCAACGAGTTCGCCGTTATAAGCGATCATATAAATCACACCGCCCACGACCACTGGGTTGGCATCAATATCTGCTAACGACTCTAGCTCAGTGGCACCGGTCGGCTCGCCCACCGTTTGCGTCCAAGCTTGCTGACCGCTAGTGCCAATTAAGACCGAAGCTTTGCCTGATGCATCACCTAAAATCACACCACCGCTTACGATCGTTGGTGCCGAAGCGCCGCGTAAAGTTAGGGTGGGTGTCTGATATTCGAAAGTCCAGTTCTGTTCACCGGTGTCAGCCGAGAGGCTAATCACTTTGCCGCCGGTTGTGTGCACCACAACCATACCATCACCCACGGCTGGGTCAGATGTGACCTCATTGCCCACTTCAGCATGCCAAACAAGTTTGCCTGTTTCGGTATCTAGTGCGACAACATCACCGTTTTCGGTGCCCAAAAACAACTTATTATATTGAGCGACTAAGCCACCGGCGATACGAGCCGGGAAGGGTGAAGCAAACAAGCCTCCAAACCAGCTATCGTCTGAACCTTCGTTAATTTCTATCAGGCTATGTAAATTAACTTGCCACAGGGTTTCACCGGTTTCTTTATCAAACGCTTTAACAAGGCCCTGTCTATCGGCGGCAAATACCTTGCCATAGGCTACCGTTGGGTTGAGCCGTGAAAAATAATCGCCGATGCCATCGCCGACCGAACGTTCCCACTTGATCCGTGTATCGACCTGTTGGCTGACTGGTTGTAACGGAGCGACTTTGATTTCTTCGTCGTCATCACCGAAAAGAGAACACGCCGACAATGAAAGCCCTGCTAAGGCAATCAGGCTGGTACGAAATAAAGATTTCATCGCTGTTTTAGACTGCATTATGACTTCGCCAAGCTGTTGAGTTTGAGTTCTACCGCTGGAGACAGAGTCGAACCGTCGCTGTTGAGTGCTTTTTCATAAGCTTCACGTGCTTTTGCCGTATCGCCTTGAGCAACGTATACATCGCCCTTAATTTCGTTAGCGAATGCCAAATACGCTTTTGGTAGTTCAACGTTAAGAACATCGAGCGCAGGCTGATATTGCGCTTGTGCTGCCAACACACGCGCCAGACGAACACGCGCAATCGCTGCTAGATTATCATCAGCACCACCATCAATCACGGATTGGAACGATGTGACCGCTGTTGCTAAATCACCTTCATCCGCGGCAAAACGACCGAGCTGCAACGCTGCTAGATAACCGTATTGCGAATTTTGATGCGATTTAATGAAGTTTTGTGCATTACTTATCGCACCTTCTTCACCCGCATTGAGCTGGCTCACGACCGCTTCGTAGCCGCGTGATGCGGTGTTTTGCGCTTCGATGGTCGCTTTATCATAATAGCGCCAACCAAAGAACAAGCCTAAGCCAATGATCGCACCTGCGATGATGCCTTTACCGTGTTCGGCCCAAAACTCTTTAATTCGTTCTACTTGTTGTTCTTCTGTTTGATCCACAGGACACCCCTATTCTTGTGTCAATGGTTTGAGCGCAACGACCAGTTCGCCCCAACCAAGTGTTTGTTGGTCATCAGTCGTCCGCAAGGGTTTGACCGTTAACTGATTATTTTCTAATTCATTCTCGCCTAAAATCAGCGCCACTTCAGCGCCGGATTTATCGGCTTTCTTAATTTGCTTTTTCATTGCACCGCCGCCGCTGTGCACCACGATGCGCAGGTCCGGTAGTTCATTTCTCAGCTTTTCGGCAACAGCTTGAGCGTTAAGTTCCGCAGCTTCACCTAAAGGCATTAAATAGGCATCAACGGCACGTCGCGGTGCAAGTTTCTCTTGTTCTTGGAGCAGCAGAACTAAACGTTCCATGCCCATGGCAAAGCCAACAGCCGGTGTTGCCTTACCACCTAATTGCTCAACCAGGCCATCGTAACGGCCACCCGCACACACGGTACCTTGCGCGCCTAAAGCGGTAGTGACCCATTCGAACACGGTGCGGTTATAGTAATCAAGACCACGCACAAGACGTTCGTTGAATACATAGGAAATCCCTGCTGCATCGAGGCGAGCTTTTAACTCATCAAAATGTTGCTTGGATTCTTCGTCCCAGTAGTCCGATAACTTAGGTGCCTGTTCTAACAGTTGCTGCGTATTGGCATCTTTCGAATCCAAAATACGTAGCGGGTTAGTGTCGAGTCGGCGTTGACTGTCTTCGTCTAATTCGCTCTTATATTGCTCTAAATAGTCACGCAGCGCATCACGATAGCGTGCCCGCGCTTCATTTGAACCAAGCGAGTTAAGTTGCAACTCAACTTGATCGGCCATACCCAGAGCTTTCCAAAGTCGAGCTGATAAGAGAATCACTTCAGCATCGGCATCGGCACCTTCAAGGCCAAAAGTTTCAATACCAAATTGATGAAATTGGCGATAACGCCCTTTTTGTGGACGCTCGTAGCGAAACATGGGGCCCATGTACCACAAACGTTGAATCTGATTGTACAGCAAACCATGTTGGTTACCGGCTCGCACACAGCTCGCCGTGCCCTCGGGACGCAGGGTCACACTCTCACCGTTCCGATCGTCAAAAGTGTACATTTCTTTCTCAACGATATCGGTCACTTCACCAATCGAACGCTTGAACAGTGCCGTGCTCTCAAGCACTGGCATGCGTATTTCTTGATAGCCATAGCTTGCGGCAACTTGACGGATTATCGCCTCGACCTGTTGCCAAGCAGCTGTCTGCTCTGGTAACAGGTCGTTCATTCCTCGAATTGCTTGGATGGTCTTTGCCACGGTTACTCTTCCGTTTAGCCTACAAAATAAGCGCGTATTATAGAGTCTTTACGACGGCGGGTAAAATCAGTTGTCGATTTCTTTTACATCAATGCGATGCTTTTTTATATATTCTACGCGATCACGGATTTGAGCTTCCAATTGATCCACGAGATCATTGTTATCGAGCCGCAGTTTTTGGCGCTCACCACCAATATACAAACCACTCTTGCTTTTGGCACCGGCAAGACCGACTTCTGAAATCAATGCTTCACCGGGACCATTGACCACACAGCCAATCACAGAAACATCCACCGGCTCGGTGATGTCCTCGAGTCGCTGCTCCAACGCATTCACCGTAGAAATCACGTCAAACTCTTGCCGTGAACAGCTGGGGCAGGCAATAAAGTTGATTCCGCGCGAGCGAATACGCAGCGATTTCAACATATCGAAACCCACTTTGATTTCTTCGACAGGATCCGCGGCAAGTGACACGCGTAATGTGTCGCCAATGCCTTCTGCTAACAGCATGCCTAAACCAATGGACGACTTAACCGAACCACTGCGAAGGCCACCGGCTTCGGTAATACCTAAATGTAAGGGTTGATCGATTTGCTTCGCTAAAAGACGGTACGATTCTACCGCTAAGAACACATCGGATGCTTTAACACTGACTTTAAAATCTTGAAAGTCTAAACGGTCCAAGATATCAACATGTCGCATAGCTGATTCAACGAGCGCTTCCGGTGTCGGTTCACCATACTTCTCTTGCAATTCACGCTCTAACGAACCGCCGTTCACACCGATACGAATCGGAATATTTTTGTCGCGCGCGGCGTCTACAACTGCGCGAATACGATCTTCACGACCGATATTGCCCGGGTTAATTCGTAAACAATCAACGCCGTATTCAGCCACTTTAAGTGCGATGCGGTAATCGAAGTGAATATCGGCAACAAGGGGAACAGGGCTTTGTTGCTTAATCAGCTTAAACGCCTCTGCTGCATCCATCGTTGGCACAGAGACACGAACAATATCAGCACCAGCGGCTGCAATACGTTTTATCTGTTCAACAGTCGCTTGAACATCCGTCGTTTCAGTATTCGTCATTGACTGAACAGCAATGGGCGCATTGTCTCCAATCGGCACATTACCTACATAGATCCGACGGGAAGGTCTGCGCTTAATTGGATTTTCGTGCATCATAACGGCTTACACTCGGTCTTTTAATTACTTGAAGGAATCGTTAATCGTGCGACACGATCTTGACGATAATTTGATAAGTCTAACGCATTACCTGCATAGGTAATAGTCACGGCGGCGGGCTTGCAGATGGTCGCCGAAAACGGCGCTTTACCAGGTACCGGCATACGATAGCCCTGTGCTTTTGTACCAATCGCTTGCACTTCACCATCGGCGTCTTCAACTTTTACCCAGCACTCTTCGCTGAACTCCATCACTAAATCGGCGGCTAGTGCGGTATTGTCTGCTTCATCTTCATCGCCGCCAGATACTGAGTTAGCGTCGCTGCTCGCCGACACTGTTGGCTCAGGTTCTGACGCAGTATTTTGCTCTGCGGTGCGTGCTTCACGCGGTTCGTTCGCATCACTTTCTTGCGCCACCTCCGACATCGCTTCGGATGTGACTTGTTGGTTTGATGACGTTTCTGGCATCTCTGCGACAGGTTGCTCAATCGTGTCTGGGCTCATTTCATCCTGTTGGGCAGGATCATTAATACTTAATGAAGTACTTGCATCGGCAGCACTGACTTCAGATTCAAGCAATGGCTGTTCGCTCGAAGTGGCTTCTTGCGCCTGATTTGATTGACGCAGAGTCGGTGTATCTGTGCTGTCCTCTTGTTGCGCTGAGTCGGTTTGTTCAGTAACCGCTTGTTCGACATCATTGCTCAACTTCGAGAAGCTCAAATCACTGTCTTGCCACCACCAAATTACCAACGCGATAACGACCACAACCACTAGCCAAGTGATCATCATCAATCGGTTATCGCTCTCTTGATGTTTTACTCGACGCGAAAAGCTTTGCATCGGCGTGCTTTCAGGTTCTTGGATATTCAGGGATTTGTAAGCTTCATCAATTTTGCTTTGATCAACACCTAACAATTTGGCGTAAGCACGGAGGTAGCCTTTGACAAAGGTGGTCGTTGAAAAGGTGTCATAGTCATCTGCTTCAATCAGTTCAATGACCTGTAAACGCAAACGTAAACGATCAGCGGCCTCGCGAGGCGTCATCGATTTTGCCTCACGCGCTTCTTTAAGAATGTGTCCCGGACCTGCAATGGGGCGACGTGATTGCTCTTGCGACGACATTAGTTCTTCGTTATTTGAGTCTGCGCTTGAGTTGTTATTTGCAGATGAATTATCGGCAGTCATGATCTTTGGATCGTTCCCTAGTTTAACTAAAGTTGAGCGAATTACATTCTAGTGATGTTGTGCACAGTGATTTTGCTGGCTCGCTTGCGCGCCTAATCGTTGGGCTTGCGCAAATGCACGCTGAGCGGCTTGCTGCTGACCTGATAGACACAGCGCTACGGCATAGTTGTTGTGCAGAACTCCGCTCATAGGTTGCCATGATAATGCTTCTTGGTAAAGTAGCAACGCAGAATTGACACGTTCTTTACGTAAATACCAGTGTCCTAGGGCTAACACAGTGTCTACTCGCTTTGGGTCTGCCAAAAATGCCTGTTTAAAGTGCCGTTCGGCGTGGTCAAGCTGGTTCTGGGCTAAATAAGCCATTCCCGCTCTCAAATGGGCATCCACTACCGTTTCATCAGTGGAAACAGAACAGGCCGTTAAAGCAAATCCTATCGCTCCTAGGATAAACCTATGCATTGAAGTTACTCCTTACTTAGTCACTCAAGGCATAGGTATTCATCACTGTCTAGTCTGACTTAACCTGAATAGCATCACCGCCGCGCTGCGCTTGCTGACGTTTTAGGATACGCTTAGTGCGGTCGATAACATCGCCTACGAGCTGACCGCATGCGGCATCGATATCGTCGCCTCGAGTTTTACGAACCATAACAGTAAAACCATAGTCCATTAATACTTTAGCGAAACGGTCAATGCGCGAATTACTCGAACGACCATAGTCGGAACCTGGGAATGGATTAAACGGAATCAGGTTGATTTTGCTCGGTGTATCTTTAAGCGTACGAGCGAGCTCATGCGCTTGGTCCATCGAGTCGTTTACGTGATCGAGCATGACATACTCAACCGTCACTTTATGCTGAGCTTTTGACTGCTCAACGTATTTACGACTCGACGCTAAAAACTGTTCGATGTTGTACTTTTTATTAATCGGTACGATTTCATTGCGCAGCTCGTCGTTAGGCGCATGCAACGAAATAGCGAGCATTACATCGATTTGCTCGCGTAGCTTGTCCAATGCCGGTACCACACCTGAGGTACTCAAGGTAACTCGACGTTTAGACAAACCAAAACCGTAATCATCCATCATGAGGTCCATCGCTGGCACCACATTGTTGAGATTGAGCAGCGGTTCGCCCATGCCCATCATGACGACGTTAGTCACAGGCTTGATACCTGTTTTACCATAGGCCCCGAGTAGCTGATTAACACGCCACACCTGACCAATGATTTCCGCTACGTTGAGGTTACGGTTGAAACCTTGTTGGCCCGTTGAGCAGAAAGTGCACTCAAGAGCACAGCCTACCTGTGATGAAACGCACAAGGTGGCGCGGTCACGTTCTGGGATCCAAACAGTTTCAACATCTTGACCATCAAACAATGTCATGACGAATTTAATCGTGCCATCGCTCGATTGCTGCTGCTCGCGAATTTCTGGTGCGCGAATTTCAGCACATTGTTTGAGCTTCTCGCGTAGTCCTTTGTTGAGATTGGTCATCTCATCAAAGTCGTCGACACAAAAGTGATAGAGCCATTTCATGACCTGATCGGCACGGAACGGTTTTTCGCCCATCTCTTTGAAAAAGGCTTTCATTCCATCGCGGTTCAGGTTTAGAAGATTCACTTTTTTATCGATAGCGTTGGTCATAAATTTCCTGTATCTAAAAAGTACCGTGCGCCAAAGGGCGCACGATTTTATTCGTTAAACGATCAGTCTTGCGTAAGACTTATCGAGTACGTGGGCAGATCTCTTCATCGCTGAAGAAGTACGCGATTTCGCGTGCTGCAGTTTCAGCTGCGTCAGAACCATGTACTGCGTTCTCGTCGATAGTTTCAGCATAGTCTGCGCGAAGCGTGCCTGCCAATGCGTCTGCTGGGTTCGTTGCACCCATGATTTCACGGTTTTTCAGGATAGCTTCTTCGCCTTCCAATACTTGAACTACGATTGGACCTGAAGTCATGAATTCAACTAACGCGCCAAAGAAAGGACGCTCGCTGTGCTCTGCATAGAAGCCTTCAGCTTGTTCTTTGCTCAAGTGCATCATTTTTGACGCTACGATACGCAGACCTGCGCTTTCGAAACGATTATAGATTGCGCCGATTAAGTTTTTCGCAACCGCGTCGGGCTTAATAATTGATAAAGTGCGCTCTAAAGCCATCTTTTTTACTCCAAAATGGGTATTTAACCAGAGGTGAAAATTTCCGCGCGAATTATACGTTAGATCTCAGAAAAAATCGAATATCTATTGATTGTTTTTTAACTCGTTCTCAGCTACTATCGAAAAACGTTTAGCCTTATAGACGTCCAAAAGGAGTCCGTCAGATGTCGAATACGACCCAGTTCCAAAAAGCTACCCTAGGCGGTGGATGTTTTTGGTGTATTGAATCCGCATTTAATCAACTTAAAGGCATTGAATCGGCGCAGTCAGGTTACACTGGCGGCACAACCGAGAATCCGACCTACAAACAGGTCTGCAATGGCGATACCGGTCATGCGGAAGTTGTACAGTTAACTTTTGATCCGTCGATTATTAGTTATCGTCAGATTTTGGAAATCTTTTTTACCTTGCACGATCCCACGCAAGTGAATCGTCAAGGTAACGATGTGGGCACACAATACCGCACTTCTATCTTTTATCATGATGACGAGCAACAACAGATCGCGCTTGAACTCATTGATGAACTCGAAAATGATGTGGTGTTTGAAGATCCGATTGTGACAGAAGTTGCACCGCTCGACACCTTCTACAGTGCCGAGGATTACCATGATGATTACTTTAATCGCAATCCGGAGAACCCGTATTGCCAAGCGGTTATTTCACCTAAGCTGGCAAAATTCCGTAAAACCTTCGCTGAATTACTGCGCAGCTAACACGCGATAGGTGTTCAGTACATGGTCCGCGGCATATTCCATTTCCTGCAAGGTGGTGTCGCGGCCCAAACTAAACCTGAGCGATGCATGTGCCAGTTCATCGGATAAACCAATCGCGCGCAGCACATAAGAAGGCTCTACACTCGCGGATGTACAGGCTGACCCTGAAGAAATCGCTAAGTCCTTTAACGACATCAGCAATAACTCACCTTCTACATTAGCAAAGCGTAAATTCATGATATTGGGTACGCGTTGCGATACATCACCATTCAATTTAATGCCAGGCTCCGCTAATAATTTATCGAGAAACAACTGGCTCAACGCACGGTAATGTTCACGATCATCTCCTAAGCGTTGACGGGCAAGCTGCGCCGCTTCGCCTAAACCAACAATCTGATGGGTCGCCAAGGTACCCGAACGCATGCCGCGTTCATGCCCACCCCCATGCATTTCAGCCTCAAGTTGTACTTTAGGTTTACGACGCACATAGAGCGCACCTATTCCTTTTGGCCCATACATTTTGTGTGCCGATATAGAAAGCAAGTCTACACCAAGTTGTTCTACATCAAGTGGCAGTTTACCGGCACTTTGCGCAGCATCGACATGCAGAAGTACGTTGTTTTCCCGACAACATGCACTGATCGCTGGGATATCTTGAATAACACCCAGCTCATTGTTTACATGCATCACACTGACTAATACCGTATCCTCGCGCATCGCTTGTTGTAATGCTTGGCTATCTATCAAGCCGTCTTTATCAACCGATAAAAACGTCACATCAAAACCTTCGCGCTCAAGCTGCAATGCCGGATCAATAACGGCTTTGTGCTCTGTCGCCACCGTAATTAGGTGCTTTCCCTTGTTACGCGCCTGATGCATGACACCTTTTAATGCTAAATTATCCGATTCTGTCGCACCCGAGGTGAAAACGATTTCACGCGGATCGGCGTTGATTAAATCCGCAACTTGATTTCGCGCGATGTCGACTGCCTCTTCCGCCTGCCAACCGAGGCGGTGCGAGCGCGATGCCGGATTGGCAAAAACGCCATCCGCTGTTAAGTACTTCATCATGGCATCTGCGACGGATTTATCCACGGGCGTGGTTGCCGCATAATCAAGATAGATAGGCTGTTTCAAAACAACTCTCCGCTATTACAGCACATTGAGCTCTATTTTCTGGTTGTTGTCACCCACTTGGCGGTTGCCAATTTGCGCCACCTCTTTAGTGGCCATCAGTTCGGCGAGGGTAATGCCGTCCAGAAATTGTGCGATACGATCACTGAGCCCTTCCCAGAGTGAATGGGTCAGGCACTGCTCACCGTTGTGACAATTACCTTTGCCTTGGCATTTGGTCGCGTCGATAGACTCGTCAACGGCATCGATCACCGCACCGACAGAGATTGAGTCGGCATCTCGCCCAAGGCGATAGCCACCTCCAGGTCCTCGCACGCTATGAACCAATCCCCGCTTACGTAAGCGAGCAAAGAGTTGCTCGAGATAGGATAACGAAATGCCTTGGCGATCTGAGATATCTGCTAGGGGCACGGGTGCTTGCTTTGCAAACATCGCGACGTCGAGCATCGCTGTCACTGCATAGCGACCTTTTGAAGTCAGGCGCATCAATCTCCCCCTCTAATAACTCAGTGTGATCGTTCTCCTAATTAGTGTACTTTTCCGACTAAATTAGTCAAGTATTCTAAGAACCCGAGTTTTTCGTTTGCTTATCCACGGAAGCTAGGATACCGCGCAAGATGTTGAGTTCGTTTTCCTCGGGGCGCGCACGGTTAAATAAGCGTCGCAACTTGGTCATAACTTGCCCTGGGTGTTGGCGAATAATGAAGCCCGTATCTGTCAGCGTCGACTCTAAATGTTGATAAAACTGCTCGAGTGCCTCAACGCGAGGATACGCTTGAGTAACTTCAGGCATTTCGTCCTGTTCAAGGAACTGCATGCGCACTTCGTAGCACACGGTTTGAACGGCCATCGCCAAATTCAGCGAACCATAGTCGGGGTTGGTCGGGATATGTAAATGAAAATGGCTTTGCTGCAACTCTTCGTTTGTGAGACCGCTGTTTTCACGACCAAATACGATGGCGACAGGGTATTTCGGTGCTTCGCTTAACACCTGCCCTGCTGCTTGACGCGGACCGAGCAACGGCCAGTCAAGGGTACGATTACGGGCGCTGGTAGCAAGTACTAATCCACAGTCGTCTATCGCTTGGTCGAGTCGTTCAACAATACGCGCGTTAGCTAAGATATCGGTAGCGCCAGCGGCGAGTGCCGATGCATGGCTGTCCGGCTCCGAAACCGGGTCGACTAATACTAGATCGCTAAAACCCATGGTTTTCATCGCCCGTGCGACGGAACCGATGTTGCCAGTATGTGAGGTATTCACCAGTACAATTCGAACGTTATCGAGCATGACAGTGCCTTTATCTAATTTTAACCAGTGTAGAAAAGTTGCGCATTCTACCTCAACACTGGTAATATGCGCGACCTTAAAATTCGTTCTTTCACAGCACAGGTAATTTGAAAATGCATCCGATGTTAAACATTGCGGTGCGCGCAGCGCGTGCAGCCGGTAAAATTTTGCTTAAAGAATTCGATCAGGGTCAACCTATCGATGCAACCGCCAAAGGCCCAAACGACTGGGTATCTGAAATGGATAAGGCGGCTGAACAAGCGATCATCAATACCATTAAAAAGGCTTATCCTGAACACGGTATTATCGCTGAGGAGAGCGGCACGCAAACGGGTAAAGATAACGATTTTCAGTGGGTTATCGATCCGTTGGACGGCACAACAAATTACTTGCGCGGTGTTCCCCACTTCTGTATTTCTATTGCTGTCGTTCATAAAGGAACGGTGCAACAAGGCGTCGTTTACGATCCTGTACGCGAAGAACTATTCACCGCATCACGTGGCGCGGGCGCTCAGCTTAATGGCCGTCGGTTACGTTTATCACCATTAACAGAACTTAATGGTGCATTGCTCGCAACAGGTTTCCCTTTTAAAGCAAAACATCGCTACGATGAATATCAGGCGATGTTTGGTCGCTTATTTGAGCGTTGTGCGGATATGCGCCGTGCTGGTGCTGCAGCCCTCGACCTCGCCTATGTTGCCGCGGGTCGTTACGATGGCTTCTTCGAGCTTGGCTTGAAGCCATGGGATTTGATGGCCGGTGACCTCCTTGTACGAGAAGCAGGCGGCATCGTGACTGATTTTGAAGGTGGCCACAATTATGTTCAAAGCGGCCATATCGTGGCCGGCGCACCTAAGGTGCTCAAGCAGATGCTTGCACAACTGCGTAAAAAGCCAGAAAGCAACGACTAAACGCTATGATAAGAACGACAAAGGCCGGCAAATTTGCCGGCCTTTTTCTTTTAACGAAGCTCGATTTCTTCCAAATCGATATCAAACGAAGAATCGATATCGGTGAGCTCCTCGCGTAAGAGGTATTTTTCTTTTAATTGTTCTATTTCACGCCACCTACGCTTACTTGTGCGTCCTTTCGATGATTTTTCACTTACTTTCTGAAGCTCTTCTGAATGGTCCATGACTACCTCTCAGTATCATTATAATTATGGATTAGCGCACAAAACAAACTGCCCAACAATTTGTTCACATATGATTAAATATCACACTTTTTGCAAGAATAAAAGCAGTTTGTTTCAAATATGTTAACTGCGCATGAATCTTACATGACATGGATCATAATATAGACACTTGTAAGGAATAAGTTAAACGAAAGTTGCTCTAATTAAGATAAATTTAAGTTTCACGGCATAGGCTAAAGCAAAGTGAATCAACGAGGTTAAACTCATGAATACATCCACACATTACTCTGCGCTTGCACAGTTTATGCACTGGCTCACTGTAATCGCACTCTCAATCATGTTAACACTCGGCTTTATGATGGTATTTGCCGACGAACGCACCTTTAAACATGCCGTTGAAGGCATTCATGTAACGACAGGCTTTTATCTTGGGCTCTTCTTATTAGTGCGCATTGGATTTAGAGCATTCGCAGGCTTTCGCGCGCCAGAGCCCGATGAGCAAACAACATTTAAGCTCGCTAAAGGATTACAAAGCTTGATGTTACTGACACTCTTAGTCGTGCTCATCACCGGTCCTTTATACTTATTCACCGAAGGCGAAGGGATCGCTCTTTCTTCACAAACTACTTGGCTTATTGATCTCTCCGGTTGGTCATGGCTTCATGAACCAGCCGAAGAAATACACAAGATCCTGGCAACTTACGTGCTACCAAGTTTGATCGCGCTGCACATGCTTGCGGCTATCAAACAGTTTCATCGTGAAGTTAATCGACGCTGATACCCGGCGCCCATTGAATGGGTGTCCGTCCGTGCGCCATGAGGTATTGATTGGCTTGCACAAAGTGATGCGCTTCGAAAAAGCCACGATGAGCGGATAATGGTGACGGATGAGGTGCCTTTAATATGCAGTGCTTATCATCCGGGATAAGTGCTGCCTTTTTTTGCGCATGAGCGCCCCACAACATAAATACGATGTTGTCGTACTCGTTAGCTAAGCGCTCAATCACTGTGTCGGTGAAGGTTTCCCAGCCCCAATTTGCGTGACTATGTGCCTGACCCTGTGCCACCGTGAGTACCGTGTTGAGTAGCAGAACACCTTGTTGTGCCCAAGCCGTTAAATCACCCTGAGTGGGTGCTTGCGCTTCCGGATAGTCTTGTATAATTGCCTTGAGAATATTCCGTAGTGAGGGTGGTAATTTGACCCCCTCAGGTACCGAGAAGCTCAAACCATGCGCTTGTCCAGGCCCATGGTAAGGATCTTGCCCTAAAATGACGACTTTAACGTGCTCGGGAGCCGTCAACTTAAGCGCATTAAACACCTCCGATTCGGGTGGAAAGATAACCTCTGTTTCTCGCGCCTGCTCGACACGCTGCATGAGTTGCACAAAGTATTCTTTTTGCTTTTCCTCTGCCAGGAGTGGCTGCCACGCTTTTGCCATGATACGACCTTACTTGATGATTCACTTTGCCTTATAATGCCACTCACTAGCTAGGTTTTAAAAGGTACATCGTTTTTGCGAGTCATTCATTTTGTTACGGGTGGTTTTTCCGGCGGCGCTACGCAGGTCGCTCTATCTTTGGTGCGTGCGACGCAGCACGAGCCCGACGTAGAGAGCATTCTAGTGCTTCGAAAGAAAAGCCACATGCCCAAACAGCGGGTCGAAGCACTCAGGCAGGAAGGTATTCACGTGTATGTCGTTAATAACTGGCTACACCTTACAACCGTCTTCGCACTCGTACGTCTTTGTCACCAGTTAAAACCTGATGTTTTTGTCGCCCATGGATTCAGTGAACATTTGTGGGGCCGCTTGGCGGCTTACTTGGCGGGTGTGCCGCATATCGTTCAAGTGGAACACAACACCAAAGAGCGTTACACCCGGTTTCGCTATTGGCTATCGCGTAAACTAAATACAGTCACAGATGCCATTGTTGGCTGTTCAGAAGGTGTCCGCCAAGTACTCCTCAGGCGAGGTTATGACGCTGACAAATGCATAGCGATTAGCAATGGCATTAAGCCCGACCCTTTCATCGATGAACCCGTACCAGCATCAAAGCGTCCAAATGACATTATCATGGTAGCGCGTATTGCAAAGCAAAAGGACCATCGTACTCTCATCGAGGCGATCGCCATTTTGCAGCAGCGCCATGTAAACGTTAAGCTGCACCTCATTGGCAAGGGTAAGCCACGTATCGTTGATGGGCTCAAACAACAAGTCCAAACATTAGGTCTGGAATCTCAAGTTGAGTTTGCGGGTTTTCGTTCAGACGTGCCGGAATTGCTAAAAAGCACACGTATTTTTGTGCAGTGTACTCATTATGAGGGAATGCCGCTGACTTTGATCGAAGCCATGGCGGCTGGATGTGCGGTCGTTGGTAGCCAGGTACCCGGTGTACAAGAAGTCATTGTTGAAGACAGCAACGGTCTGACACATCGGCACCAAGACGCGGAGCACTTAGCTGACCAACTTGAGCGGTTGGTAAAAGACGATTCACTCTGCGACCGTCTTGCGCTATCGGCCCGTCAAGACGCCCTATCGCATTACACGCAAACTCAGATGAGCCAACACTATCTCAATCTCTTCAGAGATCTACAGCAAGGATCAAGCCGCTGATGAATGTGAAAATTTTCTTGATTAACTTAGATCGCTCTACCGAGCGCTTGGAAAAAGCCGCGCAACAACTGAATCGGCTCAATGTGCCGTTTGAGCGAGTATCAGCGGTGGATGGTTCAAAGCTCACGGGAGCAGAGATCGATGCGGCGTTTGATACTGAGCAAGCCGAACGACGAACCGCTTATAATTTGACGATTGGTGAAATTGGATGCTACCTCAGCCATGTTGAGTGTTGGAGACGGATTATTACCGACAAACTCGATTTCGCCATTATTCTTGAAGACGATTTAGTCTTAGACGATCAATTTCCTCACGCTATCAATGCTATCGAACAGTTCACTCATAGCAATGAATGGGACTATATTAAGCTGGCTAACCCCTTTAAAAAGCGTCCTTACCAAACGCGAACAGCACTCGACCGCTTCACACTTGTAGATTATCCCAAAGCGCCCACAGGCACGGTCGCACAAGCAGTTAGCTTTCAGGGGGCGGAGACTCTGCTCAGTCATCGTCCACCCTTTTTCCGTGCCATTGATGTTGATCTGCAATGGGAGTGGGAACTCGGTATAAAGGTTCAAGGCTTGGTGCCCTATGTCGCCAACGTGAGTGATGCCGAAAGTGAAATTCAGCAAATGGCCCAACGCAAAGACCTCAAGCAGCGCCGTTGGACAAAGCTAAAAGAATCTATCAAATTTAAATTAAAAAAGGCGAGTCATCAATGACGACGATAGTAACTGTTATACCAACCTTAACAGGCGGTGGTGCTGAAAAAGTGTGCCTACGCTTACATGAACAGTTTCTCAAGCGTGGAATTGACCACCACATTGTCGTGTTGTGTACTAAAGGTGTCTACGACATCGAGCGGCTCACCAATATTCACATGCTTCCATTTGAGAATACCAAGAATATTGATTTACTGGGTAAATCAAGGCAAATGGTCGCCTCTCTTGAACGCTGCTTAAAAACAATAGAGGGAGACAGCAACACCCGTATTAGCGCACTGTTTGCCCATCTGGATGAAGCACATTGGGTGGTCCGTCGCTTGCCGCGTGATATCCCCAAGCGCTATGTGGTGCATACCTCCCTCGAAGGCGAGATGGCTACCGCACGCCGTATGAGCTGGTTAAAACATTGGCGATTAAAACGCAAGAAGTTGTCACTCAAGGATCAACACGTTATTGCCGTATCTGACGAATTAGCACGCGAATACTCAGCGGCTGATGATTGGCTCCCCCTTGGTACCGTCGAGTCGATCCACAACCCTATTGACTGGGAAGATATCCAGCATCAGGCCGCACAGACTCACGATGCGCTCCCTGATACGCCCTATGTCATCCATATTGGACGTTGCGCCAAAGCAAAACGTCATGATGTGTTGCTCGCCGCATTTAAGCAGGTTCGCCAACACCGACCCGACGTTAAGTTAGTGTTATTAACCCGCAAAGATAAAAAGCTACGCCGGTTACTTGATCGGTTTGATGCACACGATGACGTGATTGTGCCAGGGTTCCAAAACAATCCGTTTCCTTGGATTAAACGAGCCCAATGTTTGGCGTTAAGTTCAGATTTTGAAGGTCTTCCTAACGTACTCGTCGAGTCTGTTGTGTGTGGCACGCCGTTTGTTTCAACACGGTGTCAGTGTGGTCCGACCGAAATCGCTGAGGGTATTTTAGAAGATTGGTTGGTACCGATGAATGACCCGAATGCACTGGCAGAGCGTTTAGTGGCTATGCTAAACGAGCCCGTAACCATTGACCATGATCAGTGGGCATTACGCGATAAAGTGACGCCAGAGTATGCGGTGAATCGCTACTTAGAAAGTATCCAGTAGGTATATTGAGATACGAAAAAGCCGGCGTTCATGCCGGCTTTTTTGAGGATATATAGCGTTAGTCGTCTGATTTGTGCTGTTCAAACCAATACAAAATGTAGGCTACTTTACTCATCAAGTTACTCGGGCGCGCATAAATACTATGTCCAGAATTTTGAATTCGTACCATCGCTGTCTCAACACCTGCTAATTTTAGCGCCTGATAGTACTGCTCAGTCTCTGAAATCGGCGTTCGATAATCTTGTTCACCGGTTAATAACATAGTGGGCGTCGTGACGTTGCCTACGTAACTGATAGGCGAATGCTTCATATACTGCTCGAGATTTTCCCATGGTAAACCAGGGAACCAATATTGATAGAAGTAATTATACATATCCGCCGTTAATACGAAGCTGTACCAGTTGATAACAGGCTTCGCCACCACCGCGGCACGGAAACGTTCGGTGTGTCCGACAATCCAAGCGGTTAATACACCACCGCCGCTACCGCCGGTGACATATAATTGGTCTTCATCGATAAAGCCTTTATCGATAACGGCATCCACACCATCCATCAAGTCATCATAGTCATGACTGGGGTAGTTCTGGTGTATTTCATTGGCAAAGTCATCACCGTAACTGGTTGAACCCCGCGGGTTGGTATATAGCACCACGTATCCTGCCGCTGCGTACAACTGTACCTCTACGGAAAAGCGTGGACCGTAGTTTGTATGGGGGCCACCGTGAATTTCTAAAATTAATGGATAGTCTTTATCTTTATCGAAATTGGGGGGATAAGCAATCCAGCCCTGTAGATCTCGGCCATCCACTGACGATTTATAGGTGATTTCTTCAACCTGCGCGAGCTGCTTATGACCGAGCGCATCTTCATTAAGTTGTGTGACTTGTTGGCTGTCGCCATCATCCCACCATGCTAAATCGGCAGGACGCAATGGGTTTGATAAGGTATATAACACTTGATCATCGCCTGCGACTGAAAAGTCACCGCCACCATAAGGACGACCATAAGATAAACCGCCAACACGACCCGTTAACGGCTCGTAGTCACCGTCAAGATCAGTGCGCGCTAATTGACCAACACCCTTATCATCGTATGTAAAGTAAATACCCTCACCGTCAGTGTCCCATGCGAAACCTGTCACACTACGATCTAATTCCGACGTCAGTACACGTGACTGGGTACCATCCACGGACATCACGTAAAGACGTGAAATCTGTGAGCTCATGCCGTTATCGTCATTGCCAATGAAGGCGAGCCAATCGCCGTTAGGCGAACGTTTTGGCGCACCATCAGGACCATTGCGGTCAGTTAGAGTACGTACTTGCCCCGTGTCGACTTGAACCGCATAAATTTCACTGTTCATCGGTTGGCGAAACGCATCGCTACGGCGGTTTGCCGAGAAATAAATTTGTTTGCCGTCCGCTGACCACTCCAGATCACCACCATTATTATACTCGTCATCGGTGATTTGACGCGCGGTGCCGCCCTCGGCACTGATCACGTAAATTTGTTGATAGCCATCACTGACGTAACCGCCACCATCGTAACGGTAGTTATCTTTGTCAACGAACTGCGGAGGCGCGGTCCAGTCAGCGCCTTCCGGCTTACCCGGCAACGACACAGGGGCTGCCGACTTAATCGGAGTAAATTGGCTAAACGCGATATAGTCACCGTTGGGCGACCAACTCAACGAGCTCGGCGTTTGCGTCAATTCACTCACAACCGCATGTTTGCCCGTGTCGGTCCAATAAATTGCAATTTGTGGGCTCCCCGAAGCGTCCGAGATAAAAGCGAGCCGTTTGCCATCGGGTGACCAAACAGGACTCCACTCATGAGCAGAATCGCCCGTAAGCGGGCGGATGTCACCGTTCGGTTTTACCGTCCACAGACGCCCTGTTTTTTGGTCATGCTTAATGTCCATCGATTGACGCACAAACACACCGTAGTCTCCACTTGGATGCAATGCGGGCGACGCTGCATACTCGAGATCAAAGACATTCTGTAACTGCAACGTGCGCTCCGTCTGTGCAACGGCACTGGCCGACAACGTCACCGCTACCGCTCCCATTAGCCACTTTTTCATGCGTGTTCTCTCCGTGTTGCCTACAAATAAAAAACCGCCTCATAAGAGACGGTTTTAGCGTTAGTGCGTTAAACATGCAAGCTAAATAAGCATGCTTTTTGTACAAACTGACGGCATCATCAGAATGCGTATGAGAAACTTACTGATGCGTAGTCACGATCGGTAGTCGCATCAAAGTCGCCACCTGTGTACTGGGTATAACCCAATGTCACTTTATAAGTCGACAAGTAATCAGCCGCTAAATTTAGACCGACTGACTTACGGTCTTCAATAAAGTTACTGTTTGGAGAGTAACCGTCAACGTCATGATTAAACTGAAGCGTTGGCGTTAAGCTCCAACCGTTCCAAACACTCAAATATTCCCATTGTAGGCGTGTGCGATAGCCCCAAGAGTTTTCTGTCACAAAGCCTTCACAGTTACCTGCTGCTGTTGGACCGACTTCACTCGGTAATAGGCACTTACCAAATAACGGTAAACGACCGTAACGCTGCTCTTCTAAGCCCGGCAGGTCATGTACTTGGTTCATTGCGATTTCGCCCACGAAGGTCATGCGGTCAGCGCCCATGAAACGATCGAAGAAACGAACGAAACTGGCTTGCGCCTGACTCACGTCCAACCGGTCATACCCGTGAGCTAAACCACCTAGTTCAGTGCTTTGTACACGGTCACCAAAGGTACTCGGTACGTTAGGACGCAAACCCGCTGTTAAGATCTCTGTGGTGTTGATTTGTACAGGCATGTCTTTGCGATAGCTATACTCACCGCCAATTGACCAAAGACCAATGTTAGTACTGAAGCTTGCACCGTACAACTCTGTATCTTCAGGGTATTCAATAACCAAACGAGGACCATCGATAGGGTAACCGTTCGGCGTTGCATAGGTGTAATTAGGGTTCTGACGATCCGCTGCATCCATGAATTGCTCAGGATCAACGGTCCAGTTATACGCTGAGATAATTGGCGTATTATTATGCAGATTCATGAAATACAAACCGAACTCGGTATCGAGGTCGATTGAGTAGTAACGCAGGTTCATACCCCACTGACCACTGTCAGAGGCTTCAAGACGTGGGTTACTACCAATATAAGCGCCCGCTTCTACCGATTCGCGGTCACTTAAGTAACTGTCTGGGTCACCTGGGACCAATTGTGGGTTCAGCGTCACTTTGCCACAACCTGGGCCACCGATAATGTCGACACTCGAGAAGAATGTGCCGCAACCATCAAGCTTGGTGTTGTCCCACTCGTATTGATAAAACGCTGCGAGACTCAAGCTGTCGGTCAAGCCCACGTTGAGGCTGACCATACCCACAGGCAGCAGCGCTTCCTTGATTTCTGCACCGGGACGACGCGCGGCGTTTACATCAAGTGGGTTGATGTCGTTGATACCATTGAAGACAAAGGTACTCTCACCCCAGCTCAATACTTGGCGACCTACGCGCAAGCTGGTGGGCATATCACCTAAATCGAAATTAGCGAAGACAAACGCATCGAGTAACTCAATACCGCTCCCTTGCGAGTAATCGTCGAACACATCGTCGTTAAGCTTTGTGTCAGGGTAGTAGTTGTTACCCGGATGACCATGCGGCATATTCTCTTCAGAGATGACGAAGTCATACCAGTAGTTGAAGCGAATAAACGCACCGTAATCGCCGCCGTCGATACTTAAATCGTGTACGCCTTTGAATACAGAACTAACCAAGTCACCTTTATCGAAGTTAAGGTTACCGTCATCACCGACACTTGACCCGGCCATGCCGCCTTCGCGGTTACCTGGGTGGATCAAACGCAGCGATGGATCTTCCATGCGCCATGCAGCACCGTAAGAAAGAATCGAGGTAAAGCTAACGTCGAAATCGCCAACTTCAAAGTCCGCGGCTTGCGCAGGCAAAGCAAATGCCAGCGCGATGGCTGACGCGAGAGGTAATTTTTTTAACATAGTTGTTCTTCTTTTCATTGTGATCCACCTAATGTTTTTGACTTTTACGGCGGTGATGATTGAATCATGTCCGATGAGTTAAAAATATGCAAGTACATCAGGTCGAAAAGTATCGAAATTGACACGGTCGATTGTTAAAAAGCGGTAATCGACCGTGTCATTAAAGGCGAGAATAGCTAGAGTTTTTCGTTTAACTCAGGTAAGACTTCAAATAAATCAGCGACCAAACCATAATCAGCCACTTGGAAGATAGGCGCTTCTTCATCTTTGTTGATAGCGACGATCACTTTTGAGTCTTTCATACCCGCTAAGTGTTGGATAGCCCCACTGATACCGACGGCAATATACAATTGTGGCGCAACGATCTTACCGGTTTGACCTACCTGCATATCATTCGGTACAAAGCCTGCGTCTACAGCGGCGCGCGACGCACCCACAGCAGCGCCTAGTTTGTCAGCGATATCTTCGATCAATTTAAAGTTTTCGCCATTTTGCATACCACGACCACCCGAAATAACGATTTCGGCGGCGGTCAATTCTGGACGCTCTGATTCGGCTAATTGTTCTCCGACAAATTCAGACTTGTCGTTATCAAAGACCGCATCAATCGCTTCAACCGAGCCCGAACCGCCTTCGCTTGCCACCGCATCAAAAGCAGTCGCCCGCACCGTAATCACCTTAATGGCATCTTCGGCTTGCACGGTCGCAATCGCGTTGCCTGCGTAGATCGGACGCTTAAACGTATCCGCAGATTCAACCGCAATAATGTCAGAAATTTGCGCCACATCGAGCAATGCAGCCACACGCGGCATAAAGTTTTTGCCCGTTGTTGTGGCCGGCGCGAGCACGTGACTGTAGTCGTTGCCCAAATCGGCAACTAACTTGCTTACATTTTCTGCGAGCTGATGTTCGTACACGGCATTGTCGGCCAACACTACTTTGTTGACGCCTTCAGCTTTTGCGAGCTCATCAGCGACCGTTGCGCAGTCTTTACCTGCGACTAATACATCAATATCACCGCCAATGGCTTTCGCCGCCGCCAAGGTTTTCAGCGTGGCAGGATTTACGGCGGTATTGTCGTGTTCTGCAACCACTAAGATGCTCATAGGACTTTGGCCTCATTCTTCAGTTTATCGACAAGCTCATCTACGTCTGCCACTTTAACGCCCGCACTACGTTCTGCTGGCGATTCAACTTTGAGTAGCTTCACAGTACGTTTTACCGAAACGTCCAAGTCGTCGGTTGAAACAGTTTCAAGTGGCTTACGCTTTGCTTTCATGATGTTCGGCAACGAAGCATAACGCGGTTCGTTTAAACGTAAGTCAGTCGTGACGACTGCAGGCAGAGCCAACTTCACCGTTTGTAAGCCTCCGTCAACTTCGCGCGTTACAGAAACGTGACCATCAGCCACTTCTACTTTCGATGCGAATGTGCCTTGAGGCATATCAGTAAGTGCAGCTAGCATTTGACCGGTTTGGTTATTATCCGAGTCAATCGACTGCTTACCTAAAATGATCATGTCAGGCTCTTCACGCTCAACAACGCCTTTAAGAATTTTTGCGGCTGAAAGTGAATCCGGCATATCGTCGGTTTCAACTTGGATAGCGCGGTCAGCACCTAACGCCAATGCGGTACGCAATTGCTCTTGCACTGCTTTGGGTCCAATAGATACCACTACAACCTCATCGGCTGTACCTGCTTCTTTCAAGCGCACAGCTTCTTCGACTGCAATCTCACAGAACGGATTAAGCGCCATTTTGACATTAGCCAAATCGACGTCTGACTGATCTGGCTTCACACGTACTTTGACGTTGTAGTCAATGACGCGCTTCACCGCGACAAGTATTTTCATGTCACTTTCCTTTTGTTGGAACTGATCTAAGTTACCTGGATTTAAAATTTGTTAACTCCGCTATTATCCTAGACTGGAGGCTATCTCACAAGTTATGCGACAATAACAGAAATTTGTTGTAATCAGGAGTTTACACAGTGATACAGCCTTCACGCAAACCTATCGGTTGGGAAAAGCGCTATCGTGAGCTTATCGAACTTGCCAAAACGATGCCAGCGTTGCCCGAACAATATCGTGATAAAGCCCATGAAGTTGGGGGCTGTGAAGCAACGGTATGGCTCTATTTAGACTGCAGTGATAGCCGTCGTATTACCGTGCGGTTTGACAGTGTCTCACGCATTGTGAAGGGCCTGCTCGCTCTGATTCAAGCGGAGCTCGATGGCCATAGCGCAACGGACATTGCACAATTCGACATTGATGAATTATTCGCCAACTACGGCCTCACACAACAACTGACGCCGTCTAGAGCCAATGGTTTATACAACGTGAGTAAAGTACTCAAGCAGCGCGTCGCTCAATGCGCTTGAGCAAAGTTGATACGGCAAACATGGCAAAGCTACAAGTCACCACCATGGCTGCACCAAAACCAGAACTGCAGTTCATTTGCATGGTGCCGCTACCGGGTTTTTGAAGCGTAACCTCACCCTCATGCTCTCCCGCGACCCAGGGATACCGTAACTGCTCCTCGGAATAAATGCAGTCAACGCCCCATTTGCGCTTAGGATTCTTGGAGAAATTAAAATCACGGCGCAGTTTAGAGCGCACCTTAGCCAACAACGGGTCCTGTTTTGCTTTTGCCAGGTCCGCTACACGAATTTGGGTTGGATCTATTTGTCCTCCCGCACCGCCACAGACCACTAATGGCAGTTTATTACGCTTACAGTGCGCTACTAAAGCAGCCTTGGTGTTAACGCTATCAATAGCATCCAATACCGCGGTAACGCCCCGTAAATGAATAGCAAAGTTTTCTTCTAGTAAAAAATCGTCAACAATATTGACCTTGCATGCGGGGTTAATCGCACGTACCCGATCCGCCAATACCTCGGTTTTAAGCTGTCCAATGGTGTTAAAATCTGCTGGAAGCTGGCGGTTAATATTGGTCACACAGACATCATCCAGATCGATCAACGTCAACTCACCGATGCCGCTGCGTGCGAGCGCTTCAACGGCCCACGAACCTACGCCACCGAGTCCGGCAATAGCAATGTGTTGGTTACGAAATGTATTCAGTGCTTTGCGTCCGTAGACGCGCTCAACGCCACCTTGGGCTTGGTCATTCGGTGCGGGTTGCTTGCTCGCTGACGTCATAAAGTATCAGTCCTACCTGAAATATCTCGCCACGCGTATCATGCAGTGGCATTAGGGTAATATTCTGTTGCATCCACTGTTGCTGACCGCTCAGGGGACGACTATGTCGAAATCGAAAAACATAGGGTCGCTGTTCCCAAGTAATGAACACGCGAGCATCTAAGTTCCACACGCGCTCCACTTTCTGGCGAAACCAGTGCTCATCGATCTCGGGACAACATTCAAACAAGATTTTATCACGAACTTGGCTGGGCCGCAGACCGCTGTGGTTGGTCATAAACTCATTCCACATTTGTACGCGATAATCACGGTCTAGTACTACGATACCGATATCAATGGCGCCTAGCAGGCTTAATTTAGCGTGTAATTCATCCATCTCACTCATCGCTGTCTCCTCAGTCCGCGTACCAGTGGGCGACCTGCTGGTCGAGACGTAGCACCGCATCTTCGGGCAGCAAAATAAGCAAATCAAAACCAATACGATGTTTGGGTAGCTGATAACCAATCTCTATCGCTAGTACTTTTTGCCAACGCTGTTGTGGCTGACTCAGCAGATCTGCTAAGGATTTATGCTGCCCCAGTAACACCGGTTGCGATGCGGTAAATTCGACGTGCAATTGATGACCTAAACCGTTGAGACACGCGGAGGTAATAATCGAAGCAATATCCATCAATGCTTCAATGCGCTGCTGCTGTTCAGTACCCGAAAGCTGTTCGCCCAATAACTTACGCACGTCTTCCACTGACGTATCAGTGAGCAACGTGAGCGCCTCGCCTAAAATACCCGACCCTGCAAATCCTTGGCTGACCGCCGATACACGCTCCGCTTGATCAATGGATTGCAGCGCCATGTGTAGCTCTGACGGGGCTATCCAGTTAACATTGGGCACCGGTAGCTCAATAAATTGATTTAATACGCGGGCAATATGATCACCTGCTTGGCCCATGGCAACATTGGCCACTTCGCGATAGACGTCCAACGCGCTGGCTGCCACTTCAACTTCGCTCGCCTCCTGCAAATGACCGCTGCCGGGCTGATACAGACCAAACTGTTGTAGATGTTGAGCTATTTCTGTCGTTTTGAATGGCTTTTTTACAAAAGCGAGTGCACCGAGTTTTATTACGCGTTGATAGGCCTCGGGTTGAATATCACCAGAAATGACAATGACGACGCAGTCACGTTCATACTGCGCTAAATGCTCGAGCACCTCATAGCCGTCCATCACCGGCATATTCAGATCGAGCAGCAGTAATTGCGCTTCGCCGTTCTCGATCCGCTGCAATGCTTGTTCGCCATGCTCTGCTTGATACACGGTTGCATCCCAGTCCTTGGGTAAACTTTTTATCAGCTGCTTGCGCGCCATCCGTGAGTCATCACATAGGGTCACCTTCAACGTCATTTGTTTAACCTTTGGTCATTAGACTGCAAATGGATATTTAATCGGCGGATGATGCTGATAACCCTCAATCGAGAAATCGTCTTTCGTCACCCAAGTTTCAATATCCTGCAGCGTTTTAATATCGGGATTAATATGCAGTTGTGGCGATGGATACGGCTCCCGCTTTAGTTGCACATCGCGCATAAGCTCAAGTTGATTTTCATAAATGTGCGCGTTGACGATTTTGTGAAACACTTTACCCGGTTTATGTCCCGTAATACGCGCTACTAGCGCTAACAACACAAAACACTGAATTTGATTAAAGTTCAACCCAAGTGGGACATCGCAACTGCGCTGATAGGACGTCAAATACAATTTGCCATTCAGTAGCGAAAAAGTGTGCGTATGCATACACGGACGCAAACATCCCATGTCGAGCTCGCCGGGGTTATAAAACGTAACGATCTCGCCTCTATCGTCAATGCCCTGAGTTAAGTCATCAACGACCTTTTGCAGTTGGTCAAACTGGCTACCGTCCGGTCGTTGCCAAGCGCGGCCTTGAACACCATAAACACGCCCCATGTCATCGGGCCCTTTGCGATGAGGATTGGCTAGCCAGCTGGCGTTTTCATTGGCATTGGCGTTCCACGTATTACAGCCGATATCGCGAAATTGCGCAGCGCTGTCATAACCGCGCAGATAGCCCAGTAGCTCAGCGATAGCAGCCTTGTAATAGCTTTTACGCGTAGTAATGAGAGGAAACTGATTGTGCTCGACATCGTACTCTAAATCGGCGTTAATCACCGTCAAACAGTTGATCCCGGTCCGGGCGTTGTGCACCCACTCTCCGTCATCAATAATACGCTGACACAGTTGAAGATATTGTTTCATTATCGACCTATGCTTTTGAGCTATTTTTTTGCGCGTAAATCAGCAGTCCGATACCTAAAATAATCATCGGAATTGTAAGCCATTGTCCCATCGACATGCCCAAGGAGAGAAGGCCTAAATGCGCATCCGGCTCACGGAAAAATTCGACGGTAAAACGCGCTATACCGTAACCCAGTAAGAATAAACCGCTGACCGCGCCGGTGCCGTGTGGCTTACGTTGGAACCACCACAGTAGCGCAAACAAAAGTAACCCCTCTAATGCGGCTTCATAAAGCTGTGAGGGATGTCGCGGCACGGGCCCACCCGATGGAAAAATCATTGCCCAAGGCACGTCCGTTACACGTCCCCACAGTTCGCCGTTGATGAAGTTACCCATCCGTCCAAAGAATAATCCCATCGGCACGAGTGGCGCAATCATGTCACCGACCGCCAAAAACCGTCGGTGCGTTACGCGAGCATAAAGATACATCGCTGCAATAACGCCTAGCAGACCGCCGTGGAAAGACATGCCGCCTTCCCACACTCGAAATAAATACAGCGGGTCAGCCATAAACAGGTCAAAGTGATAGAAAATCACATAGCCGATGCGGCCACCGACCAAAACACCTAGAAAGCACCAAAACACGAGATCCGAGAATTTGTCACGCGTCCAATTTGGCGATTGCTCAGCTTGTCGTCCACCCCACCACAAAGCAAAAACGAACCCTAATAAGTACATTACACCGTACCAGTGGATGGCTAACGGGCCTATGCTGAAGATCACAGGATCAATATCAGGGAACTGCGTGTATTCGTTTAGTGGCACTACTCACTCCTTAAAAAAATATCAGCTTTATAGCCACAATAATGAGGAAAATTGCAAATATACGCCGCAACTGTTTGACCGGCAAACTGTGCGCCAGCTTAGCGCCTACTGGTGCACAAATGACTGACGCAATCGATATGGTTAGCCACGCGGGTACATGAATAATACCTAATGCACCATGCGCTACACCCGAACTGTACCCTTTGATAATAAAAATGAGTACCGCACTACAACCAATGATAAAACTGCCTAGCGAAGATATCGCAATAGCTTGTCGCACAGACAACCCGCAACGCTGTAAAAAAGGCACCGTTAATGCACCGCCGCCGATGCCAACGAGCCCTGAGATAACACCAATACTTGTTGAACCCACGCTTAACCAACGCTGCTTAATATGTTTAGCGTTCACTTCGCGTTTACTTTGCGGTAAAGACATGCGAATGGCGAGTACCACCAATACCGTCGAAAACAACATTTTCAGCCAGTGCGGGTCGACAGCAGTCACTAAAAATGCCCCTACCATCGCGCCTAACGACAATCCGGGTAACACGCGGACGACCCAAAAGCGCTCCTGTAAGCCCGAGCGATAATGGCTAAAGGCCGAACTCGCGGTTGTCATGCAAATCGTAGCCAAACTCGTTGCAATTGCAGTCGGCATCACTAATGCCGGCTCAATACCTAATTCAGGCGCAAGATAGACGAGCAGCGGCACAATAACTAAGCCACCACCAATACCCAGTAAACCCGCTAAGGTCCCGGCCAGCACACCGCCCAATAGGCACCAAACAATGACTGTAAGTTCCATATGCTATTTCCCTGCCCTTACAAAACCACCCAAGCCCATGCTTTCCATTTTTTCTGAAATCATGCTTCGAACTTGCTCAGGTCTACGCGCCTGTAATGCTTTAGCCAACATCACCTGCAATGTACTCGAACGTACGTTCCGCAAAATCCAGCGGACACGATCGACGTTGTAACTGTTCATACTTAACTGTCGATAACCCATCGCCACAAGTAACAAAGCTCCACCCGGGTCACCGGCGAGTTCACCACAGACGCTGACAGGTTTGCCGAGCTCTTCACACCGTCGTGCAATTTCATCGAGGCTGGCAAGTACGGCAGGATGGTAGGCATCGTACAGACTGGCAACACGCCGATTATTGCGATCGACGGCAAGTAAGTATTGGGTTAAATCATTGCTGCCCACCGAGAAAAAATCGACTTTGCTTGCCAACATGGGGAGCTGATAAATCGCAGCGGGTACCTCTATCATAACGCCCAACTGAGGTTGAAATAAGTTAACACCGACCGCGCAACCTTGCTCTTCTGCAACTTCAAAGTAAGCCTGTTTAAGTAAGCGTGAAGCCTCTTCCACTTCGCTCACACTGGTAATCATCGGTAGCAAAATACGTAAATTACTGCGCCCGATGCTCGCTCGTAACATCGCTCGAATTTGTACCAAAAATATCTCTGGGTGATCGAGTGTGAGTCGAATCCCACGCCATCCTAAAAACGGATTATCTTCCTGTAATTGTAAGTAGGGCAGCGGCTTGTCACCCCCCACATCCAAAGTCCGCATAATGACAGGCTGGTCTGGGAAGCAATCCAATACTTCCTTATACATTTCAACCTGTTCATCCTCTGTCGGCAATTGTTCGCGCATCATGAAAGGGATTTCAGAGCGATACAGTCCTACACCATCAATATTGAGGTGTTTTAAGTGCTCCTGATGAATATCGAGTCCCAAGTTGAGATGCAGGCTGACACGTTGTCCATCTTGCGTTTGTGCTGGCAAATGCGCATGTTCTGCAACGATGGATTTCAGCTCTTCTTCTTCATCAGCTAAGTGTTGATACTGCTCGCGCACTTGCGGCGGCGGGTTAATGTAGACTTCGCCCGTATATCCATCAACAATCAGGATTTTTTCGGAGAAATAATGTAATTCAATATCATCCACGCCTAAGACAGCGGGAATACCCATGCTTCGTGCCATAATCGCGGCATGCGAGTTACTTGAGCCTCGTAAAGAGATGATGCCAGCAATTTTGGTGCGTGGTAGCTCCGCCAACATTGACGCTGTCACCTCGTCGGCGACCAATATACCTTGCTCGGGAAACGCTCGCCGCTTACGTTGACGTTGCTGCAAGTGCATGAGTACTCTTTGCCCAATATCTCGCACGTCCGTCGCACGCTCGCGAAGATAAGAGTCCTCGAGTGCTTCAAACTGATCAACAAACTCTTCGACCACGTGCTTTAACGCGGTTTGTGCTCGCCACCCTTGTCCGATCATTGCTTCAACGGCATTGCCTAAACTTGCCGCATCCAACATACCTTGATAGACATCGAATATTGCCAAAGTATCGTCGGGCACCTGACCATACATACGTTCGGCAAGTTGCTTTAATTCAGCACGGGTACGCGCGACGGCCTGTCGAAACTTGCGTACTTCATGTAGCGGACGGTCGGTTTTTTGCGGTGATACTTCCTTTAAACTGACCTCGGGTCGCGCAACATACGCATCCCCAATCGCTACTCCCGGCGAGCCAGGCAAAGCTTGAATGCTGTGCACCCAAGGCGAGTGCTCATCGGTGAGTAGACCCTTAGTATTTGCGTGTGCGATGACGACCGATAACTGTGCCGCCAATGTCACGACAAAGGCCTCTTCCTCACGCGTAAAGTGACGCGCCTCACTTTGATGAACAACAAGAATCCCCAGCACTTTACGGCGATGGATAATGGGCGCTGCCAGTAACGCGCGGTACTGCGACTCATTCGAGTCTAGTAGTTCTTTGTTAGCTGGATGATTACTGATATCAGCAATATTCAGTGGCTCTTCACGTTGCGCGGCGAGCGAGATAATACCATCCCCAAAATCAACTCGAATCGGCTCGCCAGACGCATCCGCTAAACCATCACTTGCCGCCATCACGTATTGATGGGCTTGGGCATCGGCTAAAAATACGCTACAGCTGTCTGTCTCAAGTGCCGAGCGCACTTGAGACACCATCGTGCGAAGCGCCAGCTGAAAGTCAGCCGCTTTATTCACACTTTCGACGATCCGCTGTAGCGTCACCAGCATCATTAACGCTTCCGTCTATTTGAACGACCATGCCGAGCATGGCGGTTCGAGGTCTTTGGGGTGTTCAGACTGGGCATTGCATACGCAGCGAACTCTCTCATCACGCGTCGGTAAACGTCACGTTTAAACGAGACGACTTGACGCACAGGGTACCAAAAACTGACCCAGCGCCAGCCATCAAACTCCGGGTGTCCGGATTGTAAAACGTCGACATCTTCTTCACGACACTTCAGTTTTAACAGAAACCATTTTTGTTTCTGTCCAACACACATGGGCCGTTGTTCTCGCCGAATTAACCGCTTGGGTAAACGATAGCGAAACCAGTGACGGCTGGTGTACAGAATTTCTACCTGCTCTGGCTTGAGACCGACCTCTTCCCAAAGTTCTCGGTACATCGCCTGTTCAGGGGTCTCACCATCATCTATGCCGCCTTGCGGAAACTGCCAGCTATGCTGATTAATACGGCGAGCCCAAAATACCTGCCCATGCCCGTTACAGATGACGATTCCTACGTTTGCTCGGAATCCTTCAGCATCTATCACGCGAGCATCCTCAATTATTCTTTGATAAAGTGATTCTTCCATAAAGGGCGACTTGGGGCAAATCAAATGCGTTATACAGTACCGACGCCAACCTCTGTAGACGAACTATTACAGCGCGCAAATCGGCTAACAGGACAATCATTCGCCCAGTTAGCAAAGATAGCCAACTTACACATGCCCAACGATTTAAAGAAGGATAAAGGTTGGGTGGGCATGATGCTCGAACAACACTTAGGCGCCAGTGCGGGATCTAAGCCGCTGCAGGACTTTCCTGATCTGGGTGTAGAGCTAAAAACATTACCCGTCGATGAACAAGGCCAACCATTGGAAACGACCTTTGTATGTGTTGCCCCGTTGCTAAATACGTCTGGGTTGAACTGGTTAAACAGTAACGTACGTAATAAGTTAAGCTGTGTATTATGGTTACCCATCGATGGACGTCGAGCCGTTCCTTTAGCAAAACGCGTCGTCGGTCAGCCTTTTTTGTGGCGTCCAACAAACGAACAAGAGCAAGCCTTGCAGTCGGATTGGGAAGAACATATGGATCGTATTGCATTAGGTGAGGTCGAATCGATCACAGCACGACAAGGCGAGTTTTTGCAAATTCGCCCGAAGGCTGCGGATGGTAGCGCGCTCACTGAGGCGGTCGGACCCAACGGTCAGATGATCCAGGTGCGTCCGCGGGGCTTTTATTTAAAGAAAACATTTACCCGAGCGATACTAGAACAGGTGTTTAATGCAGTTTAACGTCACCCCACAAGCAAAGCGTAATGCCATTACGTTCTGTGCTGTTGCGATAGGGCTCATCGCACTTTTGGTTTTTATGCATTTAGTGCGAGATGATATTCCCGTTGGCATTTCTGTGGTCATCGGTGCTGCGGCTGGTATTTTGTTGCTACTTGGCGTAGGAAAGCTGATTGAGCCCCCCGTATCATTAGCCATCACCCCAGACACCATTCGTTACATTCACCGAAAAGGCGAGTGGCAATTGGATTGGGACAATGTAGTGCGTTTCGATATTCCCCGAGTGCACCGCTTAATGGAGCTCGAGGACGCGCCGTTTTTAGGCTTTCGTGTTTACAACAACGATGCAATTTTGCAAACCATTTCGCCCCGCTTAGCGTCTGCTATCTTATTTGAGCAACGCCAGTTGATGACCATGGCGTTGCGTCACGAGCGTCCAGAACAAGCTGACTACAGTGAGTACTTTGATATACCCGAGCGTTTTGTCAGCTCAGAGGGACGTGTTTATAAGGGGCTTATCGCAGTCTTTGGTCGCCGCATGGAACAAATGCGCGAACTACTCGGTTACGATCTTTATGTCAGCGCAAACGCACTTGATCGAGACATCTATGAATTTAGAAGTCATCTGCAACGACTGCAGGCATCTCGACAAGAAGCGAAACTGGACAATACCCGTTAACGCGTTAAACGCTCGAAGTCGGGGATTGTGTAAGCCTCGACTTCCGGCTTTTGAAACAAATAGCCTTGCATGAGCTCAACGCCGTTGTACTTAAGATAGTAGTATTCCTCTATCGTTTCGATGCCTTCTGCTACAAGCGTGATGTCTAATTCTTCTGCGGCACGCTGAACCGCTGCAAACAGCGCCTTTTTGATGCGATCCTCATGAATATTTCGAATCAACTTCATATCGATTTTTAGTAAATCGGGTTGAAAGTCTGCTAACAAGTTTAGTCCAGCATACCCCTCACCAAAATCATCAATGGCTGTTAAAAAGCCATGTTCACGATAGGTTTTGAATACATCAACGAGTAGACTGTGATTCTCGACCTTCTCGTGCTCGGTCACTTCGAAAATAATATTTTCACGTGGCAATCCAGTTTTACGTGCTGTTTTGAGCGTTTGCGCAAGACATGTCTCGGGTTCATAGATCGCGTTAGGCATGAAGTTAATGCTCACTTTCGACGGTAATTGAATGCGAGCAGCGGTCTCTATTGCCGTCATCCGACACGTTTGATCAAAGGTATACTTGTTCGAATCATTGACTCGAGATAATACCTCACCGGCACCTTCTCCGTTAGAGCCTCTTACTAGGGCTTCAAACGCAAACACGTTTTTACTGTGCACGTTCACTATCGGCTGAAAAGCCATTTTGATGTCAAAGCCTAGTTCAGACTGGCAATCGCATGATGGACAAGCCGCCATGTTTAGGTTCCTCGTTTCAATTATTTATCGCGTGATCTAAGGTAACGGAATATAGGCTGATTTTGATCAATACAAAAATGCACGCGCCACGACAAATTTTTCTTGCCTTTATTTGAATATAGTGTAATTAAGCGCTGCGTATATCGAATGGAGATTTTAATGGAAGTTTTAGGTTGGAAAGAATGGGGGCAGTTGCCCGACATCGGGATTGATGCAATTCACATGAAAGTTGATACCGGTGCCAAGACGTCTTGTTTGCATGCATTCAAATTAGAGCCTTTTGAAAAGGATGAACAGCCTTGGCTTCGTGTCCATGTTCATCCGCATCAAGACAGTGTTGAGGAGCATGTCTTTGAAGCCCCTATTCATGACCAGCGTGAAGTCACTGATTCCGGCGGTCATACGGAAGTTCGCTACGTCATAAAAACACGACTGTGTCTTGGTCAGTTTGATGGACCCGTTGAACTCACTTTAACCAACCGCGATACTATGAAGTTTCGCATGCTGCTAGGTCGACAAGCTATGCGGAAGCGGTTTATGGTAAATCCAGAACTGGCTCATCAACTAGGAGAGCGCCCATGAGAATCGCCATTCTATCTCGAAATTCCAAACTTTATTCGACACGTCGCTTAATCGAAGCTGCGAAAGCGCGTGGTCATGACGTCGACGTGCTAAATCCGTTAAGCTGCTATATGAACATCAATGCGCGAGAGTCATCAATTCATAAACATGGTGTGGAATTACCTTATTACGATTGTGTCATACCTCGTATCGGTGCTTCCGTGACTTTCTACGGTACTGCCGTATTGCGTCAGTTTGAGATGATGGGAACCTACCCGCTGAATGAATCGGTAGCGATTTCCCGTAGCCGCGACAAGTTGCGCTCACTGCAGTTACTCTCTCGCAAAGGGATCGGTTTACCCACAACCGGTTTCGCGAGTCAGCCTCAGGATATTCCTGATCTCATTGATATGGTCGGTGGTGCGCCTCTAGTCATTAAATTGCTCGAGGGAACACAAGGCATTGGCGTCGTTTTAGCAGAAACCCGGCAAGCCGCTGAAAGTGTTATCGAGGCGTTTATGGGACTACAGTCAAACATTATGGTGCAAGAGTATATTCGCGAAGCCGGTGGCGCCGATATTCGCTGCTTTGTTATCGGCGATAAAGTCATCGCAGCTATGAAGCGCCAAGCAAAAGAGGGAGAGTTTCGCTCTAATTTACACCGTGGGGGTAGCGCATCACTGATTAAACTGACACCCGCCGAACGCGCAACAGCGGTTAAAGCCGCCAAGACCATGGGTCTTAATGTAGCGGGTGTTGATTTGTTACGCTCTAACCACGGCCCACTGGTCATGGAAGTTAACTCATCTCCAGGACTTGAGGGGATTGAAGCGGCGACCGAAAAAGATGTCGCGAGTCAAATTATTGCATTCATGGAAAAGAATGCCAAAGCTCATAAAACGCGCACTAAGGGACGCGGCTAATGGCAGCGAGAAAGCCGCGTATGGCGGTGTTTGAATTGGCAGGCTGTCGGGTTGAGCCAGGTAGTCACCAGCATGTACGTTTGCCAGCAGCGCGTTTATATAACGATGCGCCGCTCGACCTAAGAGTCGATGTTTTTCATGGTGTTAAGCCAGGCCCCGTACTACTATTAAGCGCCGCAATTCACGGCGATGAACTGAACGGTATCGAAATTTGTCGGCAAATCATTCAGCGCATTAACCCATTGGAACTTGCTGGCACGCTCATCGTTGTGCCCATCGTCAATCTATTTGGCTTTATTCAGCAATCTCGTTACTTACCGGATCGAAGAGATCTCAACCGTTGTTTTCCTGGCTCCGAACGGGGCGCTTTAGGCTCCCGTATTGCCCACCTCTTTAACGAGGAACTTGTCCAAAAGGCTTCGCACATTGTGGATTTGCACACCGGTGCCATCCATCGCAGTAATTTGCCACAAATTCGTGTCGACATTGATAACGAGAGTGCTTTGGCAATGGCAAAAGCCTTTGGTTCTCCGGTCATTCTCAATTCAAAAGAGCGGGACGGCTCCTTGCGCGCGTTAGCCAATAGTTTAGGAATTCCACTTATTTTGTATGAAGCGGGCGAGGCGCTGCGATTTGACGATGCCTCTATAAACTCAGGCGTGGTTGGTGTTATTAATGTACTTAAGCACCTCAAAATGCTTAAAGGACGACGCCAAGGCCGAAGAATATCGCCGGTCATTTCAAGCCGTTCTACTTGGGTACGCGCCGAAAAAGATGGCTTGGTGCTTCGCAAAGTTGAACTCGGGCAAACAGTGCAACCTGAACAAGTTTTAGCACACATTGCCAGCCCGCATGGTGACGATGTCGATGTGATCACCTCCCCCGTGCCAGGTATTATCATCGGCTGTACTAACATCCCTGTTGCAAACGAAGGCGAAGCACTATTTAACATCGCACAATTCGAGTCAGACAGTTTAGAAGAAGCGACCGATATTATAGATTCTTTTACTGAAACTTATGAATGAAATGACTGACTGCTCAATGAATTTTCAGCGCGGTTTGCGCCACTGCGACGGACAAGTGAATATTTACCAAGCTGTGCTAAAGGCCTTTTGTGAACAATACGCAAATCGCCTTTGTCAGCATCACAGCATCGCAAGTGATGGGCTCTATCAAGAACTCCACGCTCTGAAAGGACTGAGTGCGACCATAGGTGCTCAGTCTCTTAGCGAGCTAACAGAAAGCGCATTTAAGAACTGGACAAGCATGAGTGATGACTCAAGAATAAAAGCACTCGACAGTATACAATTTGAGTTATCAAAAGTCCTTGATGAGATTAAAGAATACTTAACACAAAATAACTGATTAAAATAAGCGCAATCTTGTTTATTTTTCGCTATTATCAGTCGATATAACAATAACAATAAACATTCGAACAAAATGTTATGCCAGAGTCCAGCAGAGCGATACAATTCGAGCGCTCCGCCAATGATGTCTACGTCAGTGTTTTAAAATCGGCAAAGGACACGACCGCGGAGCAGATCAAGACGGCTTTTGAAATGAGCCGTTTTGCTGAGGCGCTGTTGGTTGATGAAAATGTCTTTGAACAAGTCATAAAAAACTTTAAGCAATGGCAACTGAGTGAACAGACACCCTCTAGCCGGTACTCCGAGCGTATCGCAACGCTGGAAGACGCCCGTCTATACGTGATAATCAGCGATGACCACATGACCGCCACCTTAAGCTGTGACGCCGCACAAGGCGGTACGCCCATCGAACGCCAAGATGTCCTCGAAGCGCTCAAAGGCGCTGGAGTCGTAGCGGGTATAAAGCGAAAAATGGTCGACAAAATCATCAACCATGCCAAAAACGTCGAGCCGGGCAGTCATTTTGATGCCATTATTGCCCGAGGCGTGACCGCGAAAAATGGGCATAATGCCTGGTTTGAACGACTGGTCGACGATGCTCGGCAACGTGTTTTACGTCCGCAAGCGCGCGAAGATGGAACGGTGGACATGCGTGATTTAGGTGAACAAATCACGGTGTTGGAAGGTGATCCTTTACTGCGCAAACATCCTCCGACTAAGGGTCGCCACGGCTGCACGGTAAAAGGTGATGTCATCGAAGCCTTCGACGGCGAAGATACTGACATGGCGCCTGGGGAAGGCGCTCGCTTTGATGACAATGACCCAATGACAATTATTGCCGCACGCACAGGGATGCCTTGGTTTACGCACAACTCTGCCAGTGTTGATGATGTACTTACCCTGAAAACCGTTGATGTCTCTACCGGCCATGTGAAGTTCAAAGGCAGTGTTATTGTTACTGGTAACGTCACAGAAGGCATGCGCGTTGAATGCACGGGTGATATCACCGTAGCTGGTTATGTTGATTCCGCTCACCTTTTCGCTGGTGGCAGTATTACCGTTCGTAAGGGTTGCATTGGCCACATCTCATCAGAAGATGAGCAACGTTTACAAAGTGATGAGGCTTATATCCCCCACTTATCATCCAAACTTCATGCCAATGATTCGATCTGGTGTGCCTATGCACAGTATGCTTTTTTAAAATGTAATCAGTCGCTGACTATCGACCGACAACTGACTCACTGTCATGTTGTGTGTCATGGGGAGGCATTTATCGGTGGGCAAGATAACTCGGCTCGAGGAAAAATCATCGGCGGAACCTTTGAGACCTGTGCCCACATCTGTGCAGGCCAATTGGGCGCTCGAGCAGGGACACTCACTCGCTTTATACTCAGTGTACCACCGCCACCAATCAGCACCTTACAGGCACTGAGCCAGTTATATCATCAATTACGCGCGATAACCTCACGCTTAAGAAGAGTAGAAAAAGGTATTACACGCTGCCAGTCGCTTGCCAATAGTGAGCAACAAAAGTCACTGAAGCACTCACTTGTAACGGGCGCTAAGTCGGAGCTTGAAAGGTTACGCAGTATACAGAATGACCTCAAAGTTATGCGCGCTTCGCTAAAAAATCATACGACACTGCGTATTATGGCAGCAAAAGAGGTATTTCCTGGTGTTCAACTCGAATACGATCATAAAAAACTGCGCATCAAGGAACATCGAGGTGGTACACTGTTACTACTTAAAGATCATGAACTACGAATGGATATCCTCAGATAACTTATGCCCGCTCAATCGACCTCTGATGCCGTAGCTCGGCTACTCAGCCGTCACCAAGATGCAGAGTGGCTGTCCACTCCTCGCGATAAGCGTTTAGTGATACACCCCGATGGCAGCCAATTAGCAACCCTGTTCGACAACGCGTGGTGTCTGCATGCGGGTCATGCGATGCATTATTCACATGCCTATACTCAGGCGCTATCCCCAAAGCTCGAGGCTTATCAGTTGATACTGTTGGTGGTTGCGAAGGAGCAGTCTCTTAATCAATGGATACTGCACCAACTGTCCCTTCAAGCCCCGTCCGCTCGCATTCTGATCGTCGGCGAAAAACGCGGCGGTGTTACTAGCTTGGTAAAAAAATTGCCTCCCGCCTTTTTAAAAGCACAAAAACTTGCCTCGGGTAATCATTGCCAACTATTTCAAACCCGCGTCCTAACAAAGCCGTTGACGGATTCAGAGGCACCTGCACTGAGTGGATTCGATGTGGATTGGCGAGGTGTTTCTGCCTCATTCAGTGCGTACCCGGGAGTTTTTAGCCAAGGCCGGCTGGATGCAGGTACTGCATTGTTACTTGAACATTTGCCCGAGGCGATTCATGGCAACGTGCTTGATTTTGCATGTGGATGCGGTGTCATTGGCGCACTCGTCGCACAGAAGTTCGCCGTCGAACTGACAGCATCCGATGTTAGTCCAATGGCCATTGCGAGTACGCAAATGAACTGGGAGAAGCTTGGCATCCACGGGCGTTTAATACTCGCTGACGGTCTATCAAGCCTTAGCGATGGGTCATTTAATTGGATCCTTAGCAACCCCCCATTTCATACCGGATTACGCACCGATTACGACATTGGTGAGCAATTTATTCAACAGGCATTTAAGAAACTCGCACCGAACGGCACACTGGTCATTGTTGCGAACCGGTTCTTACCGTGGCCAGAACACATGCGGCAGGTATTCGGTCATTGTGATGAACTGGCTGATAATGGCAAGTTTAAAGTGTTACTAAGCAAACGCTTAAGTTGAATATACAAATCTTCGCGCTGAATACATTGATATTTAGATGCACACTCATTAACCATTTGATAACATAGTCTAAACAGGATAACAAAGTCGTTTATACAGCAAAATAATGCAAACCATTTCGCTCAAAAGAGGCTTAATCTACATTGTTCTATTGATTACCGTTGTCGCCCTTGCTATCGGTTTCAGTATCAATCTATTCAGCCAAGTTAGCCAATACCGTCAAGCACTTTTGGAACGCAGTGAATCCGATGCTCGAATGATTGCCGCGCACGCAGTGCAAAACTTAGCATTTAGCGATAACACCGCTGAACAACGGCGGCTCGCGACGTTGAGCAACAACCAATTTATTCAACATGTGCATATCTATAAAATTGATACTGTCAGCGGCGACTTGAGCTTTTTCTCAAGTTATAACAAGGAAGGGCTCGCCCCCATTCCTGCTAAGTTTGCACAAATAGAAAGATTAACCGCACCCCGTTTACAAGACGATTATATTGAGGTTGCCCAAGCGATACAGCTGGATGGTCAAGTCGTCGGTTACGTATATCTGCGCGCAAGTGCCGACGAATTAAGACTCTTCAAGTTACGTTCGATTGCGGTCGCGTGCACTGTTTTTGTATTAACGCTGCTCATGTGCACATTATTAGCGCTGCGTTTACGCCGTATATTAAGTCAACCGCTTGATAGGATCGTTGACATTGTGTCACAGATATCGCGAAACAAAGACTACGGTCTTCGCTTGCCGGAATCTCGCGTTAATGAGTTCAATGAATTAGGTAATGCCCTCAATATCATGCTCGAGCGTGTACAACATCATATTTTACGCCAACAAAAGGCGGAACGAGAAGCCAGTCAGTTGAACGCAGAGCTTGAGCAACAAGTCACTCAACGAACAAAAGCACTACGCGAATCAAACCAGGAACTGCTCACCACACTCGAACAGTTGCATAAGTATCAGGGACAACTGGTTGAGTCGGAAAAAATGGCATCTCTCGGCGATATAGTGGCCGGCATAGCCCATGAGGTAAATACGCCTATCGGCTTGTCGGTCACCGCTTCAACGCTGCTACAAGATAAGCTGGAGGTCATGCGTGAAAAGTTCGATGAAAAGCGCATTTCAACCAATGAGTTTGCTCGCTTTCTTGAAGACTGCACAGAAAATCTATCCATTATCTATCGCAATTTAAATCGCGCAGCGGATCTTGTAACAAGCTTTAAGCAAGTGGCTGTCGACCAATCTACTGAAATCGATAGAGCGATTGATATTGAACAGTTCACTCGCGATTTGCTGATTTCGGTTAAGCCGCGTCGACTTGACATCGAAAAATTTCCAATTGAGATTAGTTTCGACCCAGGACTTTGTGTGGTCACTAAAGCCGGACCTTTGAACCAAATACTTATAAATTTAATTACCAACTCGATGGTGCACGGATTTGATCGCCGCGAACAAGGAAAAGTTAACATTTTATTTGAACGACGTGAAAGCGAACTCGAAATCACTTATCGCGATGATGGCAAAGGTGTTCCTAATGAGATCGGTAAAAAGATATTTGATCCTTTCGTCACAACAAAGCGCGGCTCTGGCGGTAGTGGTTTAGGCTTACACCTTGTCTATAACTTAGTGACCCAGGTATTAGACGGTCAGATACACTTTTTTAGCGAACTTAATCACGGCGTTGAATTTATTGTTCGTTTTCCGGTCAAATCGTGCGAAAATCAAACTTAACTGGGGTTTTTGTTGAAAATTTTTGAACAAAAGTCATAATGTGGCATCAATAGAACTGTATTTAATACATTTTAATTCGTCACTCGAACTCATTGCTAGGAACGCATTGCTTTATGAACGCCAGACTTTTAATTGTTGAAGATGAGGTGGTTACTCGCCAAACATTAACACGACTTTTTCAGCAAGAAGGTTATGAAGTGTTTGACGCTGCTGACGGCTTGCAAATGGAAAATATCATGCGTCAAGAGCGTATCGATGTTGTTATCATGGATGTTAACCTTCCGGGTAAAAACGGTCTCGAGCTTGCAGAGTCTTTACGTGAAAGAGATAACATTGGCCTTATCTTCTTAACAGGAAGAGACAGCGAAGATGATCGTCTACTTGCGCTGGAGCTTGGTGCAGACGATTATCTAATCAAGCCATATAACCCTAAAGAACTGACTATTCGTGTTCGTAACTTGTGCCGTCGTATCGAATCGTCACGTTCAAGCAGCCCCGTCGATAACGATAGTGTACAATTTAACTTCCACGGCTGGCGTTTAAACAGTGACAGCCGTTGCTTATACTCTCCCGACAATCAAATGTTTAGATTGCCCAAGAGTGAGTACCGCGCGCTTGAACTGTTCTTAACGAACCCTGGCCGTATTCTGGACCGTGAGACACTCGTAAAACGTATGTTGGACCGTGACTTACGTCCTAATGACCGAACTGTCGATGTGGCTATTCGCCGCATTCGTCGTCATTTTGAATCACATCCAGACACGCCCAATTTAATCACCACCATTCACGGTGAAGGTTATCGGTTTATAGGCGAGGTAGAGCAAGAGTCTCAATGAGACTGTTGCTCTAGCCATTGTTGAATCTGCTGACGGTGTGGGATCACATTGTCAGCCCACTCTACTAGCCACTGCTCCGCGGTTGGCCAACCCCACGACTCCTTCTCAAGGTTTTCCATATATACGGCCAAAGCCTTGAGTCCTACGGAACGACAGGCTCCCTTGACTTTGTGCGCTTGTGAGCGCAACTGTGCCTCGTCTTTCTTCGTCGCGGCTTCGTGCAATAGGCTTGCATAACCCTGTATCACTTGATCAAAGGTTTTTAGCGTCATTTCTAATCCATCTTCGCCCAGCGACTCGTAGTATTGTTGCAGCAGTTCGGTATCGATTACATCCGAATTTGTCATAAGTTATCCATTTCGAATCTAAAACCTTATCCTGTGCGTAATCGTACATTGAGTCAACCGATACCTTTAATCGGTTTTATTTGATTAATTTTTAGCTTCGGGAATGAAATGATCCCCCTATCTAAGATATACTACCGGACCTAGAGTTTATGCTTGATAAATTGAAGAAAGAGCGGAGTTCCAAACGAATGCCGAACAGTATGCCCGACGTAGCCAACCAAACACAGGCCCAGACTGAAGGGACCTTAGATTGGGTAGGCATGAGCAATATCGAAGTACCTATGATGGTTGCAGCTTCTGACGCATCAGAGCGTCCTGTTGCAGCTCACGTTGAAGCTTTTGTTAATTTAAAAGACCCAAAAGCTAAAGGCATTCACATGTCTCGCCTTTATCTTCTTTTGGATCAACTATCAACCGAAGGTGAGTTAAGTCACGCTTCTTTGAAGCAATTGTTACGTGACTTTATTGAAAGCCATCAAGACATCAGTGATCGCGCCTTCATCAAGTTTGATTTTGATTATCACCTTCGTCGTGAATCACTGATTAGCCGCAAAAAAGGATGGAAAGCCTATCCGGTCAGTTTAACAGGTCGCTATGATGAAGGTCACCTGAATCTTGAGTTGGCGGTTGATGTGCCCTATTCGTCAACATGCCCATGCTCGGCCGCATTGGCTCGTCAACTTATCCAAGAAGCATTCGATGCAAAGTTTGCCGAGCAAGAGCATATTGATAAGGCGACTATCCATCAATGGCTTGGGACTACCGAAGGCATCGTTGCAACGCCACACAGTCAGCGCTCCACAGCGCAAGTCAAAGTAGCGCTGAGCGATAGCGTAGAAGAATTCCCGATTGTTGCACTGATCGATGCGATTGAAGACGCGCTTAAGACACCCGTTCAAGCAGCGGTTAAGCGTGAAGATGAGCAAGAGTTTGCGCGTCTAAATGGGCAGAACTTGATGTTCTGCGAAGATGCATCACGCAGATTACAGCACCGTCTTGTTCAAATGCCTATCTTTGAAGACTTCTGGGTACGCGTTAATCATTATGAATCATTACATGCGCATGACGCAGTGAGTGTGACCACTAAAGGTGTGAAAGGTGGTTATAGCTCATAAGGCTAAAATCATCGAATGCGCGATTAAAAAGCTTGGCAACCGCCAAGCTTTTTTACTTTTGGCACACTAGTTGCAGTAAATATCTCAGCAAATCATCCGTCAAACTTTTGTTGAGGTGTCACGATGGAAATTATTCTATTACTGTTCGTTGTTGTATTAATTGCTGTAGCTGTTGTTGCGAGTCGCATGTCAGAAAGCTATGTCCCCTATCCTTACAAGATGAAGGATGTCACTTTTTGCTCAGCACAAGAAGCACAATTTTTGACATTACTTGATAAAGCCGTCAGTGACGACTTTAGGATTTTTACCAAAGTTCGCTTGAGTGATCTTGTTTCCGTCAAAAGCGGTCTTTCTCGCGCTGCTCAAAAGGATGCGCAGACCAAGGCAAGTCAACGAATCCTCGATTACGTATTGTGTGATATTGAGACAATGGAAATCAAAGCCGTGATCGAGCTCGAGCCTGCATCGCCACAGCTGAACCAGCAAAAACGTAATCTATTTTTGAAGAATGCGCTCGGTGCTGCGGGCCTGCCATTTCTCCGCTTTAAAGCCCAACCGGGTTATCGCGTGGCAGAGTTAAAGCAGTATATACACGCTAAAATTCAGCAGGCGGAGCATATTAAAGCGGCTATCCCAGGTGATCAACAACGTCCAGCAACGGGCGAACACCATGGCAAGCACGGTCATGAATCACCTATTGCAGCTTAAGCCGACATTTGTAAGACTTCGTGTATGGATGCACACTTGCTCTCTTGGGTTTATCACCCTATCGTACTGGCCACATTAGCGCTCATTATTGAGCGCTTTTTTTCGTTGCCAGAACATTGGCATCCCCTGACGATCTTCCGCTTGTTTGCCAAGTTTCTGACAGATAAGGTATGTCACCAAGCCCACGGCAACACCCAGCAAACTGTCGCTGGAGCCTTGTTGCTTGGGCTTTTGCTACTAATATGTTTGCTTCCCGTGAGCATCATTCAAATGAGTGCCGAATTGCATGAGCTAACCGGTGTTGTCTGGCTTTGGTTTGCAATTAAATACAAACGTACATTAAATCAGACAAAACTCGCCGCTATGGCGCTGAATAAAGGGCAAAAACGTGCCGCTCGAGCTATCGTGAGTCGATTCGTCCCCTTTGACTGCGAACAGCTCAGTCAAATAGGCCTCGCCAAGGCAATTTTTGAGGTTCGTTTGCGGATTCTCGTTGTTAATGTACTCGCGCCTTTACTTGCTTGGTACGTATCGGGACCTATCGCCGCACTCGCGATACGCCTAATTATCGAATGCCATCACTTATGGCCTGTGCCCGCCCCATGCTACCAGCACTTTGGTCGCGCCGCTCAAGTGCTCTATCAGACAATTGAATCACTGGTTTTAGTCGTACCTGCCTTACTTTTACGACCGTGGCTTTGGCTCATAAGAAGACGTCCAGCAGTGGCGCTACGACAAGGTCAAGGCTTGTCGCTCGGTGCGTTTATGTGGTTAGATTCACAAAGTCGGTTGTACAACTTGAGTCTCGGTGGCCCGCAAAAATACCACCATAAACGGCTCAGTCGTACACGCTTCGATGGCACTCTTTCACCCCAAATAGTACAAAATAAGCTTTATTTAACAGGTATTTGGCTCGATATAATAATAATCATGCAGGTTTTTCTGTGTTTGGTTTTGTTCATTTATCGACCCTGAGGTCGAGTTCGTATATACTGTGCGCCCTAATAAGCAACCGAAAGTAATTATGAAAACCATTGATGTAATTGGCATCGGCAACGCACTCGTCGATCAGGAATTTGAAGTCAGCGAAGACTTCCTAGCCAAACACCATTTGGAAAAAGGCATGATGGCACTCATTGAGGAAGAGGATCAGAATAAACTGATCGCCGAGCTCAGTACGATGGGTGACCTTAAAAAGCAATGTGGCGGTGGCTCTGCGGCTAACTCGTTGGTCGCATTTGCACAGTTTGGTGGCTCAGCTTTTTATTGTTGTAAAGTCGCTAACGATGAAGCGGGCGATTTTTATCAACGTGACCTAGAGCACGTCGGTATTCAAACTAACCTCACCAGCCAAAATAATGACGGTACCACAGGTCGTTGTTTAGTGATGGTCACCCCCGATGCCGAGCGCACAATGCGTACACATCTTGGTATTACTGCCGATTTGTCGACTCATGAACTTCATCCTGAGGCAATTGCCGCTGCGAAATACCTCTACATCGAAGGATACTTAATTACTTCTGAAATCGCCCGTGAAGCTATTGCAGAAGCAAAACGCGTTGCCCGCGAAAATGATACTAAAATTGTCATGACTTGCTCCGATCCCGCGATGGTTAAATACTTCCGCGATGGTATCGATGAAATTCTAGATGGCGGTGTCGACTTGATGTTCTGTAATAGAGAAGAAGCCGAACTTTTGACAGGTGAGACGGCTCCACACGCCGCTGCACAACGTTTATTAAACTGCGCATCGACCGTTGCTATCACACTCGGTAAAGAAGGTGCGTTAATTGCTGATTCTGAGCGTCAGATTCATATTCCAGGCGTTCCTGTTCAAGCGGTCGATACTAACGGCGCAGGCGATATGTTTGCCGGTGCCATGCTATACGGTATTACTCAAGATATGGAACTTGAGCAAGCGGGTCGACTCGCCAGTTTAGCAGCAGCAGAGCTTGTCACTGAGTTCGGCGCGCGCTTGAGCAAAGAGCGTCAACAGCAACTTTTAGAAAAGCTGCTAAGCTACGCTTAACACCCATTTTTTATGCAAAGGATAACGGTAGCATTATGAGTTTAAACGATCCTAAGTTCACCGATTTTAAAGTGGCAGATATTAACCTGGCTGATTGGGGCCGCAAGGAAATTGCCATTGCTGAATCTGAAATGCCCGCTTTGATGACTATTCGTCGCAAGTATGCGGACGAGAAGCCGCTTAAGGGCGCCCGTATTATTGGTTGTATTCACATGACCATTCAGACGGCTGTGCTTATCGAAACTTTAGTTGAACTCGGTGCGGACGTGCGTTGGTCTTCTTGCAATATTTTCTCAACCCAAGACCACGCAGCCGCTGCCATTGCTGCAGCCGGCGTTCCAGTCTTTGCTTGGAAAGGCGAAACAGAAGAAGAATACGAGTGGTGCCTAGAGCAAACCTGTAAGAAAGATGGCGAGCTTTGGGATGCGAATATGATTTTGGATGATGGCGGCGATTTAACGCTGATGATCCACGAGCAATTCCCAGAAATGTTGGAGAAGATCCACGGTATTACCGAAGAGACGACAACCGGCGTGCACCGTCTCCTCGATATGCTCAAGCAAGGCACGTTGCGTGTACCGGCTATTAATGTCAACGACTCGGTAACTAAGTCGAAAAATGACAACAAATACGGATGCCGCCATTCACTGAATGATGCCATTAAGCGCTCGACTGACCACTTAATGTCAGGCAAAAAGGCGTTGGTCATCGGCTATGGTGATGTAGGTAAAGGCTCTGCAGCGAGCTTACGCCAAGAAGGCATGATCGTTAAAGTCACAGAAATCGACCCGATTTGTGCAATGCAGGCATGTATGGACGGCTATGAAGTGGTCTCGCCCTATATCGATGGCGTCAACAGTGACGACGGTAGCACGATCAACAAAGCGCTGTTGGGTAACATTGATTTATTGGTCACCACGACAGGTAATGTGAACGTTTGTGACCGCCACATGTTAGCAGCAATCAAATCAACTGCCGTAGTCTGTAACATTGGCCACTTCGATAACGAAATCGATACCGCATTCATGCGTAAAAACTGGCGCTGGGAAGAAATTAAGCCACAGGTTCATAAGATCTATCGTTCTGATGACGACAACGACTACTTATTGTTGCTGGCTGAAGGTCGCCTCGTGAACTTGGGTAATGCAACGGGCCACCCTAGCCGTATTATGGACGGTTCTTTTGCCAACCAGGTGCTTGCACAAATGCACTTGTTCCAGCAGAAATTTGCTGACATGTCGATTGAACAGCAAAAGGAATACTTGCGTGTTGAAGTCTTACCGAAGCAGCTCGATGAAGAAGTCGCGCGTTACATGGTGCAAGGCTTTGGCGGTGTGATCACGCGCTTGACTCAACAGCAAGCTGATTACATCCATGTTGAGGTCGAGGGTCCTTTCAAAACTGACGAGTATCGGTACTAATAATGCAAGACGAATTGATTATTCGCCCTATAACGGCCGCTGATTCAGCGGCCGTTATTAGTTTGGCAAACGAAGTTCACGGCGATAACTACCTGAATGAGGAATCTCTCGCGGCGCTACTCAACGCAGGCACAGCGGGTGACATTAATCTTTCATTCTTAGCGGAAAAGGCAGGCGAAATACTCGGTGTTCGGATTACGGTCGCGCCGGGACAGTGGCCTATCGACGAGGCATGTACACCTGCCGCATGGCAGGTTGCGCCTGAGTATATTTGCTACTTTAAATGTGCTGCGGTTGCCGAGAACGCACGTGGCTTGGGGGTCGGTAAAAAGCTGCTTTCAGCCAGCATTGAAGCCGCCAAAAAGCTCGGTTGCGAAGCAGGGCTCGCGCATATCTGGATGCAAAGTCCGAACAACAGCGCTTATGGTTACTTCAGTGCGTGTGGCGGTGAACTAATAACTACGCATGCTAAACGTTGGTATCAAGCTTCGATTGAAGACGGCTATTACTGCCCGGTATGCGATGGTACTTGCTACTGTAAAGCCGGTGAAATGATACTCTATTTTTCATCTGAGCGACTTTAGTCCATGTACGATCCGCTTAATGACACCGAGCTCCCCAACGCAGCGCCACGTGCTGGCTATTGGGCAGGTCATTCAGTCAAATGGCCAGCGAGTTTAAATCAGCTACCTAAAACGACTGATGCACTCGTCATTGGTGGCGGCTATACGGGATTAAATGCAGCGATTGAACTGCGTGCACAGGGACGTGAAGTCACTGTCATCGATGCTGAGCAACTAGCTTGGGGGTGTTCAAGCCGCAATGCTGGCTTTGTCATGAAAAGTACCGGTCGGCTCGGCTTGAAGCACTGGCACGATAGCTTCGGTGAGGATGTCGGCTACGCAATGGCGAACGAACATCAACTTGCCCTTGAGCGGATCAGAGCGCATGTAAAACACTGCCCCGATCAATGTGACCTGCGAGAAGGTGGCTACGTCAAGCTGGCACATAATAAAGGGGCGGTTAAAGCCCTAAGCTCGCAGTACCAATTCCTGCGTTCGATTCAACAGCCGGTGACATGGCTCAATAAACAACAGATTGCCGAGACCATCAAAACACAACATGGCTTTGCGGGTCTGAAGTTTGATGATTGCTTTGCGATCAATCCAGTAAAGTTGGCAGCCAGCGTCGCTCGCCAAGCTCATCAAGCAGGCGCACAGCTAATAGAATACTGTGCGGCGACCGCAATGCACCGTTCGGACGAGGGGTGGCGAGTACACACAGCACGAGGCGAAATCGTGGCGCGTGATGTACTCTTTGCTACGAATGCATACACCACACAAAAGCTGTTCCCTGACCTTGCACAACGTAATTTGCCCGTGGTTTCTAGCGTGATTGTTACACCACCCCTGAGTCGCGCGCAGCTAGATGCGACGGGGCTCAAAGACGACTACGCTTACATGGACACGCGCGTACTTAAGTATTACTTTCGCTTACTGCCAGACGGTCGACTATTATTCGGTGGTCGTGGTGCGATTCGAGGCGCCCATGCCGAGAGTCCCCGCTACGCTAAACGTCTACTCGCCGCACTTCATGCCAGTTTCCCGGCCTTAAAAGACATCACGCATTGGGATGACTTTTGGAGCGGTTGGGTCAGTGTGTCTTTGGATGATTATCCGCGCATCATGCAACTCGACAACAATGTTTTTGCTAGCATGGGGTACTGTGGCGCGGGCGTTAGTTTTAGCGCTTTAGCGGGTAAAAGGCTAGCGGAAAAAGCCTGCGGTTTGCCGTTACCTGCTCTACCATATTATCAGTCGAACCTTAAACCGTTTCCGTTTGCTGGCTTTCGTCGCGTTGGACAGTGGGCGTTTTATCATTACGGACGGCTACGGGATATGTGGGGCTAACACCCCACAATGCTTATAATCCAAACACGGTTTTTTCGCTCTTTAGCATACGTCCGATTAAATAAGTTAATAACACGGCCACTACTAACGTGAATACCGCGCTTACACCTGCTCCTAACCAATTCACTGTCTCACCCCGGATTAAAGACAAGAAAGTTTGATGCTGCCCAGTGAGCGGCAAATAGTACAATACGGGCGTTTTCAGACGCGCGAACTCAACACCGAACGACGCCGCCATCGGGATAATCAACAGAAAACTAATATAGGTTTGCGCTTCTTTAAAGTTCTTCGCTCGAAAAGACACGAATAGTTGCAGACTCGTTGCTAACAATGCCAATGGCACTAATGCCAAAAACATGATTAGTAACATCTCTAAACTGAAATCAACGCTCATGCCAATTTGATGGAGCGGTACAAAACTAAATATAACAGGAATAAGGATCAGCGACAGCATGGCTCCAAATAACGCGAAGCAGGAGGCAGCAAGCACCTTACCAATGACGATCGCCTGCGAACTCACTGGCTGAGACAATAAAAACTCAAGCGAATTACGTTCGCGCTCGCCGGCACTAATATCAATCGCGACATTCATCCCAGACCAAAATACCGAAAGTAAGATAAACACTAGCACGCTGCCCATAATAAGCGCGGCTTTAGAGCCCCGCGTCGCCATGTCTTGTTTCGCTACCTGAACCGGCTGTATAACGCGTGGGTCAATGCCTCTTAAAATCAGGCGATAATTAGCTATTTGAGCGGAGTAGGCTTGTAGCGCCTGCTCTACCCTTTTTATATCACTTTGCTGCTTTTGCGCGGACCAGTCTGCACGTAATGTCACCGCTATGGGAGTGGCGGAGGCAATGGCTTCAGCCCAATTTTCTGGAATCGAGAGTTCGATGGGTGTCACCTCAGCCGGCCAATCGGTGTCACGTTCTACGATTCCATTCTCACGCAAATGCTCAATCAATTCAGGCGCATATTGCTTACCGTCTATGCTTATTTTGACATCGCTCGGATCGGTTAATTGGCTAATCAAAAAGAAAAATGCAACCGCCATCAGCATCGGACCAAAGAAGGCATACGACATTGCCGCAAGTACTGAACGCTTATCGCGGAGCGCATCCTTGAACTCTTTTTTCCATATCGTTTTGTAAGCGCTCATTAGGCTGCTATCCCCTCGTCACTGCCAATAATCTTGACGAACGCATCTTCAAGGGCGGCTTCACCGGTTAACTGGCACAATTCATCCGGCGTTCCCTCGGCAGCAACTTTGCCAGCTGCCATCACTACCACTCGGTCGCACAATGCAGCCACCTCTTGCATGACGTGACTGGAAAATAAAATACAGGTGCCTGCCGCACGTTGTTCTCGCAAAATATCACGTAAAATCCGCGTGCTCATCACATCAAGACCGCGACTTGGTTCATCTAAAATCAGATGTTTAGGATTGTGAACCAACGCCTGCGCCAAGGCGACTTTCATCCGTTGCCCCTGCGAGAATCCAGCTGATTTCCTGTCAGCCAGAGAGGCGATATCTAGGCGCTCGATAACGTTATCAACACTGTGCTCAAGTTGTTCAGCTTGTAGTCCATGTAACTCGCCAAAGTAGCGCACTTGTTCGCGTACTGTTAAACGTTCATAAAGACCAAATTTGTCGGGGAAAATACCCAAGTTGCTTCGCGCCTGCAACGGGTATCTGTTGGCATCCACACTTTCTATTAACGCTTGCCCGGAGTCGGCACGAAGTAATCCATAAATAATGCGAAGGCAAGTTGTCTTACCCGCCCCATTCGGCCCTAAGAGACCGGTAATTTCACCATCACGAGCCGAGAATGTCAGCTCACTCAATGCGCTTACTGTTTTGAAGGACTTACTTATCGACTTTACTTCGATCATATTAAAGCCCCTCTCCGTTAGCATTGAGCACAAAAGGTGCTAACTTCCTTTGCTTTACACATTGAGTATCTAACGCCTCGACGCTACCCGCGCGGACGAATTGCGCGACGATCCTATTAGCACACGTATGTCCCGCAATTGTATGGCCTGCGTACGGGGCTATTACATGCACACTATTCGGTAATGTTCGCGCAGCAATATCAGCCCATCGTGGCGGCGTGACAGGATCTTGAGTACCCGATAGTAGTAACACAGGCTTTTTGCTCTCAACCGGCTGCGCAAAGGAGCTCGGCGCTGGCGTCGTTTGCCAACCCTGACACAAGTCGACAAATGCTTGACCTGTTTTTCCTCCGATAAACTCATTGTTGGCGTCCTGCTTTAACAAGCTCTCAGTCGCGCGCGGCAAGTCTTCCCGGCATACCACTGAAAGCATCAGACCTAAGTATATCGAGTTTTGAACTGCGGTGGTGGTGCCTCCCATAAGTCCTAAAATCGGCTTATAGTTGGCAGCACGCGCTTCACTGATCGCGTAAGGTAAGAGTTGTCTAGTCGCAGGGTTGTACAACGCCAACCGTACGACAGAGCTAAAACGACCGGGTGTCAGGCGAATCTGCATAGGCTCTGCAGATAACGGATCTTGAGTGTCTACAAGAACACTCTGCTGATCAAGCGACTGCATGACCTGATCATAATCTTGCTTCAGATTAGGAAACCGTTGCATACAAGGCTTTTGCTGATGGCAATCTTGCAGCATTTTTTCAAATGCCAAACTGCCGTTGAAGCCAAATGGACCTATCACCACTTGGGGGGGCGCGACGGCATCCAATGTCGCAGTACGAACTGAGTTTGAAGCGTGTTGCAGATATTTCAGCCCAACACGGCTTCCGTAAGAACCGCCGTATAGATTCCACTGCCCAATGCCGAGCGCCTGTCTAACTTGTTCAAAATCACGAATAGTATTTCGCGTATTGTATTGCGATACATCGACATTAGGATACTGTGCTAAGCACTCTGCAGCGAGCTCTGACAGGTCTTGCTCATCGTCGGATCTCACCAGCTCATCCGGCCGATTTACCTCACATGACAGTGGATTACTTTTACCGGTGCCGCGCTGGTCGATCAACACGATGTCACGTTGCTTTCTAACATCGGCGAAAATGCGTGCAATCATCGGGGCGAGTTCCGTCGCTGCTTGACCGGGCCCTCCGGCTAAAATCAGTAACGGATCCGGTTGTGCGTTCTCTTGGATAGAGGGAATAATCGCGTAGTGAATATCGATTTGTTGGCCATCGGGCTGTTCGTAATTTTCAGGAACCTGGATGTAACCACACTCCATCCGCTCTGAAAAGCCTTTAACAAAACAATGAGTCGCGTCAGTTGAATTGACCTGCTCCTGCGCGTTCGACACGCTCGCACAAAATCCAATCAGCAAGCAACAAAGTGTTTTTATCAGGCGCGAACTTAACCCTCCATGCGGGCTGCGATCATTACCTAAGTTCATGAAAAAGTCCTAGAAATAACGGTGAACAAATATTCTGTTCGTATCACACCTATTTGGCAACAGAAGAATCGAAACAAATTGTTAACGTTCACAAAAAAAGCCTCCAGAGTGGAGGCTTTTTGCAATCTTTTACAGCTTCAATAATTATAAGCCAGCACGCTCTTTAATCGCCGCCGCAATAGGTGAACTGCCATGACCATTTTGCTGAGCCCATTCGTAATCGCCTGAACTTGCCAAGTCATCAACTGAAAGTCGACCAACCATAAAGGTGCCGATATCGTTTGAGCCGTTTGTCATTGCAAATTGCAATAACGACTGACCGTTGCACTGAATGCCCGAGTATACGTCACGCATACGTACACGTGAATCGCGTAACTTCTTCCGCAAACGCATCGTGTCATCGCCTTGTACATACGTACAAAGACTAAGTGCTAGTTCATTTTGTGCTTTAGCCGGCTCGCTGAAAGATACGCCCGCAATTGCCGTCGCGGCAATTAACGAACTTAAGATGAATGATTTCATTGTGTGACCCCCATCACTTACAACTGTTCACTTTTTCGCCGCGAATAATACTATGAAACGCTGACCCAATCAACGAAGCAAGTCGGAGTAACGCTTTGAAAAAACAACACTTTATTAACTTTCTTTGTCGAGTACTTTTATAGTATAGGCAGGTACTTGATCATCCGACGCGGCAACAAATTGCCGCTTAAGTTCTTGCCAGCTATGCGCTTTTTGATAATCAGGGAAGTATGTATCGCCTTCAACATCTAATTCGATTTCGGTAACATATAGACGGTCGCAATACGGGAAAAAAAGTTCATATATTTTTCCTCCACCAATAATCATCAACTCTTCAGCATCCCCAGCGGCGGCAAATGCTTGGTCGACATTTGCCACCCAAATTACGCCATTATCGGGGTCTTGGTGTCGATCGGGTTGCGAAGTTAATACAATATTCTTACGTCCTGGCAAGGGACGACCCAATGATTCAAACGTTCGCCGACCCATAACAATCGGCTTACCTAATGTAACTTTTTTGAAATATTGTAGCTCATTAGGAATATGCCATGGCATCGCATTGTCCTTTCCTATGACTCGATTATTCGCCATCGCGGCTATCATAGAAACTTTCATTGAATGTCGCCCTTTTTAGACATTACTTTTGGTAGATGACTTCGACACCGTCGTCATCATCATCGTCGTCATCAAAATCGTCTTCATCTTGATACTCTTCCAAGACTTCATCATGGTACGTATCCCATTTAAAGTCGACGGCTTCTTCCTCTTGCGCTTTTTGCGCTTCTTCATGAGGTGAAGGCAAAGTATCAATATACTCGACGACATCATGACACAACTGCTGCGTATTGCGGCCTTCCAATGCGGCGATTTGATAAACTGGACCTTCCCAGCCTAATCGCTCAACCAGGTCATCAACTAATTCTTGGCGTTCTTCCTCGAGTACGAGATCAACTTTATTGATCACTAACCAGCGCGGCTTTTCCGCCAACTTAGGACTGTATTTCTCCAGCTCTTCAATGATAACGCGCGCTTGTTCAACGGGATCGCTCTCATCAAATGGTGCTAAGTCGACAAGATGCAATAGCAGACGGCAGCGTTCTAAATGCTTCAAGAACTGTATACCTAAACCAGCACCTTCAGCGGCACCCTCAATCAAACCCGGAATATCAGCGATCACAAAGCTGTGGTGAGCCGCAGGTCGCACAACACCTAAATTGGGTACCAGAGTGGTAAACGGGTAATCCGCAACTTTAGGTTTTGCGGCAGATACCGAACGAATAAAGGTCGATTTACCTGCATTGGGCATGCCCAATAACCCGACGTCAGCCAACAGCATCAATTCGAGCTGAAGTTGTCGTACTTCACCCGGCGTACCATTGGTTTTTTGTCGCGGGGCACGGTTAACACTGCTTTTAAAACGCGTGTTACCTAGCCCATGAAAGCCACCTTTCGCCACGATGATGCGCTGACCGTGGCGTGTTAAATCCCCGATCACCTCACCCGTATCAATATCTTTCGCACGCGTACCAGGGGGCACTTTTAAGGTAATATCTTCACCCCGCTTACCCGTACAATTTTTACTCATTCCGTTTTGACCCCGCTCAGCACGGTGAAAGCGCTCAAAACGATAATCAATAAGGGTGTTGAGGTTTTCGTCGGCTTCTAAATAGACATCGCCGCCATCTCCGCCGTCGCCACCATCGGGGCCACCTTTGGGAATGTATTTTTCACGGCGAAAGCTGATACAGCCATTACCACCATCACCGGCTTCCACACGGATTTCTACTTCATCTACGAATTTCATGAGCGACTTCTTTTAGAACAATTCTTGAGGATACTAAGGTTAGCACATATGAAAAAGCCCTGCCGTAAAGGCAGGGCTTTTCAAATCTTTTGAGACAGCTGAAATTAGTCAGTGATTACACTGATAAATTTACGGTTTTTGCTGCCTTTAGTTTCGAAAGAAACTTTACCTTCCGCGGTCGCGAATAAGGTGTGATCTTTACCCATGCCTACGTTGCTACCAGCGTGGAATTTAGTACCACGTTGACGAACTAGGATGTTGCCTGCCAATACAGACTCACCACCGAAACGCTTAACACCCAGACGTTTACTCTCTGAGTCACGACCGTTTTTAGTAGAACCACCAGCCTTTTTGTGTGCCATGTGTCGTTACTCCTTAAATTAGCTGTTGATACCAGTGATTTTCACTTCTGTGAACCACTGACGGTGACCTTGTTGCTTACGTGAATGCTTACGACGACGGAATTTAACGATCTTCACTTTGTCGCCACGACCGTGATCAACGATCTCAGCTGTCACTTTGCCACCTGATACTAACGGCGCACCGATTTTTACATCGTTGCCGTCAGAAACCATAAGAACCTGGTCGAACTCAACTACGTCTCCGGTAGCTGCTTCCAGTTTTTCCAGGCGGACGATTTGGCCTTCAGTCACACGGTGCTGCTTACCGCCACTTTGGAATACTGCGTACATAGTAATCTCCACTGCCATTAGGCACTCGAATTTAAAATAGGTCGCGAATTCTACTGAATAAACAAAAGGATCGCAAGTAGTTTCTGGTGTTCTTTTATGATTCATTTGCGCACTTTTTCGAGTTATTCAACGTCGTTGCCAATGGCTAGCAACGCACGCTCATATATTGTAACATCCCATCTCCGTTAAATTTACGTAAAGCATCTCATATTATGATGGATCTGAAGTCCATTAACGATCTCGCACAAAAAGACATGCAAGGCGTTAACGCGCTCATTGGCGAACAGTTAAGCTCCGATGTAGCGCTGATCAATCAACTGGGCATGTATATTGTGAATAGTGGCGGTAAGCGACTACGCCCTCTGCTTGCTGTTCTCTCATGTCGTGCACTCGGTTATGAAGGCCGTGCCCACCTATCGCTGGCGACTATTATCGAATTTATTCACACCGCAACGTTGCTGCATGACGATGTCGTTGATGAATCGGAACTGCGCCGTGGTCGCAAGACCGCTAACGCGGTATTTGGTAATGAAGCCTCGGTACTCGTTGGTGACTTTCTATATACCCGCGCGTTCCAAATGATGGTTCAGCTCGACTCAATGACGATTTTGAGTATTTTAGCGGATGCCACGAACGTGATCGCAGAGGGTGAGGTTTTGCAGTTGATGAACTGTAATGATCCGGACACCACCGAAGCACGCTACTTTGATGTCATTTATGGCAAAACGGCGAAGTTGTTTGAGGCTGCGACACAACTGGCTGGCGTGCTTACCGAACAAGACAGCACAGTGACCGAACAATTGGCTGACTATGGTCGCTATTTGGGCACCGCGTTCCAATTGGTCGACGATCTGATGGATTATACATCCGATAGTCAAACCATGGGCAAAAACGCGGGCGATGATCTCGCTGAGGGTAAACCGACACTGCCGCTGTTATACGCGATGTGGCATGGTGATGAAGCTGCTCGCAAGTTGATTCGAGAAGCCATAGAACAAGGTGATGGGCGCGAACACTTAGAAACCGTGCTTGCGGCTATGCACGCCACGGGTGCGCTCGAGTACACTCGTCAAAAAGCGCTTGAGGCGGCGCAGCAGGCGCGGGAGAGTTTAGCCGTTTTACCTGAGTCAGATTATAAGCAAGCGTTGATCGCGCTGACTCATTTAGCGGTTGATCGCGTCGCATAATTAGGCTCATCACATAAATCAAACATAAAAAAACCGCATGCAAGCATGCGGTTTTTTTGTTCGCTTCGCGATTAAGATGCGAAGTCGATACCTTTTTGGATATCGCCTTTCAAACCGTCGAGCATGTCATCCATGCACTTTTGTTCGAATGCGCTTAACTCACCGTAAGATAGGATTTCTTCTGCACCATTCTTGCCTAAGCGAACTGGCTGTGCGAAGAATTTAGCGTTATCACCAGGACCTTCAACGTAAGTGCACTCGATAGTGTCCTGACCTTGCAATCCGTTAACTAATGACAAGCAGAAACGAGCTGCGGCTTGACCCATTGATAGTGTTGCAGAACCGCCGCCTGCTTTCGCTTCAACAACTTCGGTACCCGCATTCTGGATACGGTGAGTCAAATCTTTGATTTCCTGCTCAGTGAACTCAACGCCTTCGACTTGTGACAACAGTGGCAGAATCGTCGTGCCGCTGTGGCCGCCAATTACTGGCACAGTGACATTAGCAGGATTCAAACCACGCAGTTCAGCAACAAAAGCTTCAGAACGGATAACGTCAAGTGTCGTTACGCCGAAAAGTTTTTGTTTATTATAAACGCCCTTTTGCTTCAATACTTCAGCCGCAATAGGAACCGTTGTATTCACTGGGTTAGTAATGATACCGACGCACGCGTCTGGACAGTTATCTGCGACGCCTTCGACAAGGTTTTTAACGATGCCGGCGTTCATGTTGAACAGGTCAGAGCGGTCCATGCCTGGCTTACGCGGAACACCTGCTGGAATCAAAACGATATCGCTACCAACAAGCGCCGACGCTAAATCATCTTTACCGTAACCGGTAACTTTTACGTCAGTTGGGATGTGGCTCAGATCAACCGCTACACCAGGAACAACTGGGGCAACGTCATATAAAGACAGTTCAGAACCCGCAGGTAGTTGAGTTTTTAACAACAAAGATAACGCCTGGCCGATACCACCGGCCGCACCTAATACGGCTACTTTCATCTCAGACTCCGTTTTTATGTTGGATTAGTGACTGCATAAGCATAGAATAGTTATGCGGATATGGCGCAAAACTGTACTCCAATAGGGCTTAAAATACAAATAAACTGATCTAGGCGAAGGGCATGACACAAGCAAAACTACTGGCAGCATTTAAAGCATTATTGAAAGAAGAACGCTACGGTTCACAAGGTGAAATCGTTGAGGCACTCAAGCAACAAGGCTTTAGCAATGTCAGTCAATCCAAGGTTTCGCGTATGCTTAGTAAGCATGGTGCAGTGCGAACACGGAATGCTAAACAAGAGATGGTGTACTGTTTACCCGCCGAAATATCAGTGCCCTCGGCTAAAGCACCATTAAACCAACTTGTTTTGGATATTCAGCACAATGATGTCATGGTCATTATTCGTACTAGCCCGGGTGCCGCACAACTCATTGCTCGCTTACTTGATTCTGTCGGTAAAAAGGAAGGCGTACTTGGAACCATCGCGGGCGACGACACCATTTTTATCGCGCCGTTAAAGGTCTCTGAGATCGATTTTACCTTAGAAAAAGTAAAGTCGTTATTTGAGGCACACTCGGTCGTACCGGACAACGAAAGTTAAATAGCGATTCGCGGGCTCAGCAAGCCGAGCGTTCTAGACTCAATGCAAGAAACGCCCGGCTCGGCACGAAGAATGCCGAATTGACTGTGGCTTGCGTGTAATCGAGCAAAGGGTCGTATTGGTTCGAGTCATCTTCTTGATAGCGCTGCTTGAGCCAGTTCACTACGGCCTTTGGCTGGCATGTAAAATACATCGCTAACATACCCTGCTCTCGCGTATCACCCCACGCCATATTTTGCCGTAATAAAGGAATAGGTTGCTCATTTTTATCAAGCAAGCGCGTTTTACTGGCATGAGTGACACCGATAATGTCGGCCTCGGGTAACTTTTCCGAGGTGACTTTATCACGTCCTAATACCTGCTCCTGACGCTCAATACCGAGATAGTCCCAACGCTTTAAATCATGTTTAAACTTTTGCACGAACAGATAACTACTGTGCTCAAACAAGTCACTTTGTTGTTTGTCGATTAGCGCTACATTTCGGCGGCGTAAACCACGTGGATTATCAGGCGCATCAACGAATCCCATCAGATCACGGCCATCGAGATAACGGAAGCTATGAACATGCTCCGCGATTTCGATATCATAACCCAACCACTCATTAAGTGTGCGAGCGGCTAAGTAATTGGCATCATAGCGATCTGATCGGAGGTTAATCAGCAAATCGAACACCTGCTCGGGCGCATCTCTATGGCCCTCTCGCAGCTCGGGGAAGCTACCAAAGCCCTCGGGACGATGCTCAGGATAAAGAATATCCCAATACTCACTGCCAATCGCGATAAACCCATTCAACATCGCTTCCGAGAAGCGATCGCTGAGTTCATCTATAATCGATGGAATACGAGCAATTTTGCGACGCATGACATCAACATCATCCGTCATGACATGGCAAAACAAAGTGAGTCCATGTAGATTAGGCTCGTCACAAATTCCGGATTGCGCTTTAAACAAAGTGTATCTCCGTTCCAGTTAAACGTTGTTTTAGTTATTTTTACATTCATCGGAACTGCAGGCATTATAGAATGCCTGTAAATCACACAGAATCGCAAGGAAAAATCATGCGCCAATTGATTTTAGCCGCCAGTATTGTCTCACTGGTATCGTGTGCAAGCCAATCGCATACACCGCCGAACGCTGAAACTCATCAAGTCAGTCAGCAAACTTCATTGACCGAGTCGTTTCATACACTGGCCAATACTGTTTGGGAAGACTTATCAGCAAGCCACAAAACGGCATTACCGGACATGTCCCCAGCGGCACTTAATGCGCGTTATCAGAAGCACGCAAAGTGGTTAGCACAACTTGATGCGATTGATGTCAGCCAGCTCAGTTCTCAAGATCGCATTAACCATGCAATGATCTCATATTCACTTAAAAATAGCGTCGACGAGTATCGCTTTAAAGCTCATTATATGCCACTCACTGCAGAGGGCTCATTTCATTCGTCATTGGCGTTCATGCCAGGTAATACGCGGTTTGAGTCGACTCAGGATTATCGCGACTACCTTAGTAAGCTAGCAACTATTCAGCGGTACATGACACAACAAACTAACTGGCTGCGTAAGGCAATTGAGGAAGGCTACACGCAACCGAAAGCAGCGATGGAAGGATTTGAAGAAAGTATCCTTGCCTATATTGTGCAAGATCCTGAGCAAAGTGTTTATTTTGACCCGTTCAAACAACAACCTCGCTTTGTTGATGATGCCACTTGGGCTGAACTGCAACAACAAGCGCGAAACGTCATCGATAACCAGATTATGCCAGCTTACGATGACTACTTTACTTTTATGGTCACCGAGTACTTGCCGAACTCACGTGATTCAATCGGCGCTTATGACTTACCTAATGGAAAAGCGTTTTATAAGAACCGTATCGAGCATTACACGACAACCGACATGACCGCCGAAGAAATCCACGAAATTGGGTTGAGCGAAGTTAAGCGTATTCGTGCAGAAATGGATGAAGTAATTGCGGAATCAGGCTTTGACGGTGATTTTGATGAATTCGTTGAATTCTTGCGTACCGATGATCAGTTTTATGCAGACACGCCGGAAGAGTTGCTCGCAACCGCTGCGCTGGTCGCTAAAAAGATGGATGGTAAACTACCGGGCTTATTCAAAACGTTGCCACGTAAGCCCTATGGTATTGCGCCTGTACCAGACGAGATTGCTCCCAAGTACACAACCGGTCGTTATAAAGGCTCAAACCGTGCTGACCAAGCGGGCTATTATTGGGTAAATACTTATGCATTGGATCGTCGTCCACTGTATCAAATCCCCGCATTGACCTTGCACGAGGCCGTACCAGGTCACCATTTGCAGAATGCAATCGCCGGAGAGATGGAAAATGTGCCAGAGTATCGCCAGCAAACTTATATTTCTGCTTTTGGTGAAGGCTGGGGCTTGTACTCTGAATATTTGGGTTTAGAAGCCGGTTTTTATCAAGATCCATACAGCAACTTTGGTCGCCTAAGCTATGAGATGTGGCGTGCGGCACGTTTAGTGGTAGACACCGGTATGCATGCCATGGGCTGGAGCCGTGAACGCGCAATTGACTTTATGGCGAGCAACACCGCCCTATCGTTGCATAACGTGAAAACTGAAATTGATCGGTATATCACTTGGCCCGCTCAGGCACTGTCCTATAAGCTGGGTGAGTTGAAAATCAAAGCACTGCGCAAGCGAGCAGAAGACGAGCTTGGTAGTGATTTTGATCTACGCGAGTTCCACGATGCGATACTCGAGAACGGCAGTGTGCCACTGGATGTGTTAGAGCAGCATATTAATCAATGGATTGATGACCAAAAGTCGGCCTAACCAAGACGACTGATAGATAAATAAAAGGCTTGCCAAATACGGCAAGCCTTTTTTATGAGCCGATGTTATCGACTACGATGATTTAGGTGTTTTAACTCGCTGCACAACGGCATACATCACTGGGACGACAAACAATGTCAGTACCGTTGCAAAACCTAAACCAAACATAATGACCGTCGCCATACTCGCAAAGAAGTCATCCAGTAATAGCGGTAACATGCCTAATATCGTGGTTGCAGCGGCCATAAATACCGGTCTTACACGACTGACCGAAGCATCCACTAAAGCTTGATACGCAGGCTTACCCTCCTCAAGCTCAACATTTACCTGCTCAAGTAATACCACACCGTTTTTGATTAGCATGCCGGAAAGACTGAGAAAACCTAACAGTGCCATAAACCCGAAAGGCATATTCAGCACTAACAAGCCTAAGGTGACACCCACAATCGATAAGGGCACTGTAGTCCACAACACAGTCGCTAGACGGATCGAATTGAACAACAATACGGTAATAATGAACATCGCGAGAAATCCGAGTGGTAAAGAACCAAATAGTGCTTTCTGCGCTTTATTGGATGCCTCATGCTCACCGCCCCACTCGATAGAGTAACCGAGTGGTAGTTCCATCTGTTCAACTTTGGGTTTTACTCGCGCAAATACAGCCGCCGCCGTTTCGTTACCGAGCACGTCGTGATCGGCCATCACTGTCAGCGTCCGTTTTCTATCACGACGCATAATCAGGGCGTTTTCCCAGACCACATTAATATCTTGAACCACTTGTCCTAGCGGTAAGTAGCGATCAAGCACAGGACTGTATATTTGCAATTCGCGCCAGTTATCCAAGTCAACTCGCTCTTGCGCCGGCGCGCGCGAGATAATCGGTAATAAATCAGTTCCGTCGCGATAAATGCCAACGGTGCGACCTTCAAAATTGGTTTTGAGTAAATGGTCTACATCTTGTTTAGTAATACCCAAACGACGCGCGGCCGCTTCATCAAATTGCGGTCGAAGCAACTTGGTCTTTTGGCGCCAATCATGACGAATATTCATCGCCCCAGGATCGTCGCGTAAAATTGTCTCAGCTTGCTGAGCCAGTTTGCGTAAGACCTCCGGATCAGGACCGCTGATGCGCGCTTCTATCTTAGCGGGCGTTGCTGGACCAATATTGACACGTATGAGTTTATCTTCGACCTGAGGGTGATGTTCTCTTAAATACTGACGTGTCTCTGCCATGACATTCATCATGGTGTCTTTGTCAGCGACCCTTACGATCAACTGCGCGTAACTTTCGTAAGACTTTTCGACCAAGTAAGTCAGGGTAAAGCGCGGCGCTCCCTGACCAACGGTGGTCGCAACTGAGGCGACTTCTGGTTGCGCCAATAAGTATTGCTCAGCACGTCTTGCATCCTGAGACGTAAAACGAATGTCAGTGCCTTCTGGATACCAAAGGTCGACGTAAAACATGGGCGTCGTCGACGGTGGAAAAAATGCCTGTTTAACTTGTTTGAAGCCCACCGCCGAAGTGACCAAGAGCGCCAGCATCGCTAACATGGTCAGCAAACGATGCTGCAAGCACCACGATAATACACGTCGATAACCTTTAAACACCGGATGACCATACACATCATCACCATCCGCCGCCAATTTATCCCCCTCTTTATACATTCGGTCGGCTAAGAATGGAATAAGTGTCAGCGCGGTTATCCAACTGAGTAGTAACGAAATCAACAACACCCAAAACAGGCTTCCGGCAAATTCCCCCGTCGCATCAGAAGATAACCCGATAGGTGCAAAGGCGATAATGCCAATCACGGTGGCACCGAGCAGTGGCCATTGATTCTGGCGAACCACGGTCACCGCGGCTTTAAGCTTGGTTTGTCCGCGTTGCATACCGACCATCATACCATCGGCAATAACAATGGCGTTATCCACCAGCATACCCAGCGCAATGATGAGCGCTCCTAGTGACACCCGCTGGAGGTTGATATCAAAAATATTCATGAAGATGAACGTGCCCAATACGGTTAATAGCAGCACGCCACCAATGAGAATCCCACTGCGAAAGCCCATACTCAGTAAAAGAGCGATAATCACAATGACTACGGCTTCGACCAAATTCATCAAGAAATTATCGACCGAGTTTTCGACCTCGTGTGGCTGGTCGTAAATACGCTCCACGCTCATGCCCACGGGTTGAGCATAGCTCAACTCGTCCAAACGTTGGTTAATACGCTGTCCTACGTCAACCACGTTGACATTATCTGCAAATGAGACGCCTAGCCAAATTGAGGGCTGTCCATTGAAGCGTACAATATGACTGGGAATTTCTTTGGTATCACGGTAAATCTGTGCGACGTCACGTAAGTAAATCCGTTGCTCGGCTCCCGGATTACTAATCACCAAATTAGCAAGCTCTTCCACGGATTCAAATTCACCTGTTGTGGCAATCCGAAAACGCTCCTCGTCTACCGTGACTCGCCCAGCATCGGCCACGGTATTTTGTGTGGTTAGCAAGTTAGCGATACGACTCGTGGGAATACCAACATTTGAGAGCTTAGACCGTGATACTTCAACAATCACCTGCTCTTGCTGTTCGCCACTGGCGATCACTTTGCCGACGCCCTCCACCAGCACCAATTCACGACGTAGGAAGTCTGCGTAATATTCGATGTCTTGATAATCATAACCGTCACCGGTAATGGCGAGCAGCACACCATAAACATCAGCGAAATCGTCACGAATGATCGGTTGTTGTGTTCCTGGCGGTAAATTACGCGCGCTGTCATTGATTTTACGGCGCAATTCATCCCAAATTTGCTCTAGATCATCAGCGCGATAAGTGGACTTCATTTCAACGGTTATTTGCGACAGGCCGGGCTTCGAGATCGAGCGAATATTATCGACGTAACTGAGCGACTGGATGGCATTTTCAAGTGGGTAAGTAACCTCTTCTTCGACTTGTTGTGCCGATGAGCCTGGGTAGGCGGTGATTACCATGGCTTGCTTAATAGTAAACTTGGGGTCTTCAAGTCGCCCAAGCTGTAATAAACTGACAATGCCCCCAACCAGTAGAACAATAAGCAACAGCCAACTACTGGTTTTTCGCTCCATACTGTATTGAGCTATATTCATTACAGCCCCCGCTCACGCTGCCATTCACGCACTTGCTGCTGCGGCTGTAGTTGGTATACACCCGCGCTGACGATACGCTCACCCGCTGCGAGCCCATCAGTGACGAGTAGACCCTCGTTGGTCATGTTCCCGACTTCGACGCTTCGCTTTTCGACTTGCATTTGCGCATCGACGACCCATACATAATGTTGGTTATCTTGCTCATCAAACACGGCGGTCGAAGGCACTAACACGCCTTCCAGAGTGCCGCGCATAACTTGCCGTAAATCGACAATAACCGTTGCAGTCATGCCTGGCAGAATATTCAATTCATCGGGGCGAGGTAAGGTAAACACGACCTCATAGGTGTTGGTAGCGGGATCTGCCTGGGAGTCCCACTCTTTCAAATGACCGACAAAGCGTTTTTGTGGCGCAGCATCAAATACTACCGTCGGCTCATAATTAAGGTTTTTATTCACTTGCGCAAAGAGATTTTCCGGCACTTGGATAGAAACATCCACTGCGTTGGCTATTTGCAAAGTCGCAATGGGTTGCTTTGCTTGAACATTTTCGTAGCGCTCAACAGGTCGTTGAGCTATTACACCATCAAAAGGTGCGCGTAGCTCGGTATAGCCTAAGTTAGCCTTGGTGGTTTCATAATTCGCTCGGGCAACAGCCAGCTGCGACTCAATTTGATCGAACTGCGCCTCGGACATCAGCCCCTGCGCAACCAGCTTCTTGTTGCGTTGATACTGTGACGACGCCAAGTCGAATTGCGCTTTTGCTTGTTCCATCGCCAGACGGTAGTCCGTCGGGTCAAGGCGAGCAATGAGGTCGCCTTTTTTGACCTGGGCGCCCGCCCTTACTGGTAGCTCCTTGACCTCACCCGCAACACGAAAGGTCAACTGTGCCACTTCGGCGGCTTCAACGACGGCTGGAAATTGGCGTAGTTGTTCCCCGCCGGCATCTTGCACCGTGACGATCCGCACTGGGCGAGGTGGCTTCTCTGCCGAGACGTTGCTGGATGCAGGTTCGGAACATGCTGTTAACAAAAACGCCGTGCATAGCGTGATGCAGCCAATCATTCGATTCATTTTGGAACTCCCATTGGGCGCAAGTTAATAGGAAAAACTTTGCTTATCGCTTAGTTTAGCGTTAAATTTAATTTAGTTATATTGAAAAAATCTTTTTAACTACTTCAATTTTAATGAATATACTGCATCTTAAAATGATGGCGAGCGTCGCCGCTTCGGGCTCGCTTCAAAAAAGTGCTCAGCAACTGCACCGTAGCCAGTCAGCCATTAGTATGGCACTCAAAAAGCTCGAGCAAGAGGCTGGCTTTGCACTATTTAATCGGGACGGTTACCGTCTGCAACTGACAGCGCACGGTCAACAGTTTTTACGACAAGCTGAAGAAGTCTTGCGCCAGCATGAGCGCTTGGATACGTTATCCAGTCGTTTGCGCACCGGCGCTGAACCCCATTTAACGCTTTGTTTTGACCACACCTGCGATGCGCGTTATTGGTTCGATGCCATAACCTTAGTACAAAGCGAATTTCCCGCCACCGAATTACGCTTTGAAGGCGAATCGCAACTACGAGCCTTGCGACGCATTAATCAGGGTGAAGCCGATCTCGCGATTTGTCCTTGGCTGCCGTTGTTTCGACAGTACGGCGAATTTGAGACACTCAAAGTGAGCCCTTTTCAACTTGTCGTTGTAATGCATAGTCAACTTGGCAAAGAAAATGGCGGTGTGCCTGATAATCGGCAGCAACTGTTGGGGCTACCGATGTTGGTGCCGCAAGTACTCGAAGTCGGTATTAATGTCGACGCTATCCTCAAACTCCCGAGTCAGCGACGTATTCAAACCAGTGACGTGGCGACACAACGAGATATGCTCGTTGCTGGTCTAGGTTGGGGGGCGATTCCTATGCACATGGCCGCACCTTATTTGGCCAGTGGCGAGTTGGTACAAATCGAAATTCCGGGGTTCGTGCAACGGGTCAATTTAGAAGTACACATTATACGTTCGGCAATACGCAGTCCGGGTCCTGCGGCTGAGGCCATTTGGCAAGCATTTGCCGAAAAGACCGTTGATAGCTAAAACCTTCTGTTATTCATAGTATTTATACCCTACATTGTCTGATTTATAGCCGCGTGCCGTGTGAATTAGCGGGAAAATGCGTATAATGCCCGCCACTAGTGAAGTCATTATTTCTCATGCAAACACACAAGAGGTAACTGGAGTGCTAAAAGAATATCGTCAGCACGTTGAAGAGCGTGCCGCTGAGGGCATCCCTCCGAAGCCATTAACGGCTGAACAAGTTGCAGATTTAGTTGAGCTGCTAAAAAACCCACCCGCGGGTGAAGAAGCGTTTTTAGTCGAGCTCCTTTCAGAGCGTGTACCTCCAGGCGTCGATGAAGCGGCTTATGTGAAAGCAGGCTTCTTGAGCGCAGTTGTTAAAGGCGACGTCGAAAGCCCTGTTATCAGTAAAGAACAAGCCGTTAAATTGTTGGGCAACATGCACGGTGGCTATAACATCGAGACTTTAGTCGCGTTGTTAGATGACGCTGAATTAGGTCGTCTTGCGGCTGAAGAGCTTAAGCACACCATCTTGATGTTCGACGCCTTCCACGACGTTGAAGAAAAAATGAAAGCAGGCAACGCGCTTGCAAAAGAAGTCGTTGAATCATGGGCTGAAGGTGAGTGGTTCACTAGCCGTGACAAGATGGCGGACGAAATCAAAGCGACTGTATTTAAAGTAACGGGTGAGACCAACACCGATGATTTATCACCTGCACCGGATGCATGGTCACGTCCTGACATTCCTTTGCACGCTAAGGCGATGTACAAAATGCCGCGTGAAGGCATCACCAATGCCGGCGAGCAAATTGAAGAACTTAAGAAGAAAGGTCACCCCGTTGCATTCGTAGGCGATGTTGTGGGTACTGGCTCTTCACGTAAGTCAGCGACTAACTCTGTACTGTGGAACATCGGTGAAGATATGCCAGGTACGCCAAACAAGCGTGCAGGCGGTATCTGTATCGGCGGTAAAGTTGCACCTATCTTCTTTAACACGATGAAGGACGCGGGCGCATTAGTATTTGAGGCCGACGTTGAGAAAATGAACATGGGCGATGTGATCAGCATCTTCCCATACGAAGGCAAAATCAAAAACGAAACGGGCGAAGTGATCGCTGAATATGATTACGCATCGCGCGTTATCCTAGACGAAGTGCGTGCAGGTGGCCGTATCAACTTGATCATCGGTCGTGGTTTGACTGCAAAAGCGCGTGAATCATTGGGCTTAGGCGCAAGCGATTTATTCTTAACGCCTGAGCAACCACAAGACAGTGGTAAGGGCTACAGCCTTGCTCAGAAACTGGTCGGTAAAGCATGCGGTATGGAGGGCGTACGCCCAGGTACTTACTGTGAGCCGCAAATGGCAACCGTAGGTTCACAGGATACCACCGGTCCAATGACCCGTGACGAACTCAAAGACTTAGCGTGCCTTGGCTTTAACTCTGACTTGGTCATGCAGTCATTCTGTCACACCTCTGCGTACCCTAAACCGGTTGATGTTGAGACTCAGCACACGTTGCCAGACTTCATCATGAACCGTGGCGGTGTATCACTGCGCCCAGGCGACGGTATCATCCACAGCTGGTTAAACCGTATGTTATTACCAGACACAGTAGGTACTGGCGGTGACTCTCATACTCGTTTCCCTCTGGGTATTTCTTTCCCTGCGGGTTCTGGTTTGGTCGCTTTCGCTGCAGCAACGGGCGTTATGCCACTGGATATGCCTGAGTCTGTATTGGTGCGTTTTAAAGGTAAGATGCAGCCAGGTATCACATTACGTGATCTTGTTCATGCGATCCCAGCGTTTGCGATTAAAGACGGTTTGTTAACAGTCGAGAAACGCGGTAAGAAAAACGCATTCTCGGGTCGTATCTTAGAAATTGAAGGCCTTGAGCATCTAACTGTTGAGCAAGCGTTCGAATTGTCAGACGCTTCTGCAGAGCGTTCAGCGGCAGGTTGTACTATCAACCTTTCAGAAGAGTCAGTGGGTGAGTACTTACGCTCAAACATCACTATGTTGCGTTGGATGATCAACGAAGGCTATGGTGATGCACGTACACTTGAACGCCGTGCGCGTAAGATGGAAGAATGGCTTGAGAACCCGTCGTTAATGCGTGCAGATAAAGACGCTGAATACGCAGAAGTGATTGAAATCGACCTTGATGAAATCAAAGAGCCTATCGTTTGTTGTCCGAACGACCCTGACGACGCTAAATTCTTGAGTGAAGTCGCTGGCGATAAAGTTGACGAAGTCTTCATCGGTTCTTGTATGACCAATATCGGTCACTTCCGTGCAGCCGGTAAGTTGCTTGAGAAGAACTCAGATCCGTTGAACACGCGCTTATGGATTGCGCCGCCAACGAAAATGGATAAGGCTCAGCTTGAGACTGAAGGTTACTACGACATTTACGAACGTAATGGCGTTCGTACTGAGATGCCGGGTTGTTCACTGTGCATGGGTAACCAAGCACGTGTGGAGCCAAACTCAACAGTGTTATCGACCTCAACGCGTAACTTCCCTAACCGTTTAGGTGATGGCGCAAACGTTTACCTTACTTCTGCAGAACTTGCAGCAGTCGGTGCTATCGTGGGTCGTTTACCGACACCAGAAGAGTACCTCGAGTACGCGCAGGATATTAATGCGATGGCTGGCGAAGTTTATAAGTATCTAAACTTTGACCAAATGGATGCGTTCCGTGACGCTGAAAAAGCAGCGAAAGAGAACATTATCCCGACTATCAACGTTGCTTAATCGCAGCGCCTGATTAAATCAAAGTAAAAAGCCTCGCAGTTTTGCTGCGAGGCTTTTTTAATGATCAATTAACAGCCGTCAGTTTTATTTGCGACAAATGTGCCGCGTGAATTAATCGGTTGGGTAAAGTAAACGCGACAGTTGTCATCGGCTATCTCACCGTCATCATCACGATCAAAACCAATATAGGTTTGATGACGTTCACCGACTTCAATAATGACATCCTCTGAGAAACTTACCATTTTTGCCACCTCAAAGTTATCAGGCCCCAATTGACCCACGTCATTTTTTATTAGCTTGATGTCACGGCTGACATTATTACGCGGATTCTCTTGGTCTGACGTGGCATCGGCTTCAATAATGCCGTCACCATTAACATCTAACCACGGACTGCCATTCACGTATATAACGCGGTTAGGTAGCTGCAACGCAGCATCAATATGTTTGGAGGCTTCCGTCAAGGTACCCGACATCGACTTAACCGCATTGGTCCGTGCTGCGGTACCAAAGTCAAAAAACTTAGGCGCCGCCGTCACCGCTAAGACACCAATGACCACAATAACAATAATCAACTCAATCAGGGTAAAACCTGCATTTAACGTCTGTTTACTCAAAAGGGATCCTACCTTGCTGTTACGGTCACATAAACGGTATCCTGATACCGACCCGCGCGTTGATACTTCACATCATCCACGACGATACCCATATCAAAACGTCGCTTGCCTGAGTAACTTTGCTGGTAGCTGCGTTGGTAGGTGGTGGTCGCGGGAAAACGGTTGCCATCAAAAAGGATCTCATACGCAATACGACTGCTACTGTCTTGCTGATGTACTAACGCACGGTCCTCCGAATAAATCGATACGTCGTAAAGACTGTTACTAAACACTTTTAATCGCCAATCGGCACGCGGCCCGTCATTAAGGCTGCCTAAATCTACTTGGTAGTGGCCGCCATGACCGCGCACCGAATCACTGTGCGACCGAGCGACTTCAATACTGACAACGGCAGGCATGTAAAACCCAAGATCGACCACTTTGTCCATTAATGTACGATGACCATCCTTTGATTGAACCACCAGGGCAGCGGCGTAGGCGCCTGCCGTGATCACGCGGTGCGCGTCAATACGTAACCATAGGTTTAAATGCTGATGACCATTGTAATCAACAATCCAAGAACGACGTCCATCGACCGTACGCACGGGCAAAGGCTTGCGGTTAGTGTTCAATAAGGTGGCGTCGAGTTGTACACCTCCTTCACCGATGAGTTTAAAAGGTCCGTTATCCACAGCGCTAAAAATCAAACTATCGATACAAGGACGTCCTTCTCGAAATGCCTGCACTTTTATGGGTAGTAAAATTTCATCGTCAAACCTTACCGAGTTGTATTGATTAACTTGCACATCAAAGTCACCCGTACACTGGTGTGGGTAACGACTATCAGCTTGTGCCACAGCTGATCCCAGAAAAATAAGTACGATTATGAACCTGATCATGGTTGCACCTCGCTTACGGTAATACCCCCCGCGTCAATTAAATTTTCTTCCGCTGCTTTAAAGTTTACTTTTGCTTGATACTTACCTATCACTAACTGGTAAGTACCTGGCGCAATGCCCTCGACCGCAAAACGGCCCCTGCGATTGGTAAATACATCCAACACCAATCCATTTCCAATCAATTCGCCGCGCTCCAAGCTGAGTGGCTGACCCGACTCATCTTGGATATAACCCAAGACTAAATAAGCGGCATCCGAACCCACAGTAATGACGCGTCCAGTCACACTACCACCACTTGAGTCATACAATCCTGGGCCCCAGTTATAACCGAGCGGTGCATTAGGTACATTAACGACAAGGCTGGTTTCACTAAACGGCGCGCCTAATGTCACTAATCCTGCTAAATGCTCTCCCGCGCGAGCCTCAATTTCACCCAAATAATCTGGATTAATCTCGACATCACTATCGGCGAGTGTCTTATGCTTTTTAATCAGCGCGAATGGAGCATCAACAATACTCGACATGCCAAGGCTTCCATCAGCAAAACCGAGCGTTGTACTCAATGAGGTTCGATAGATGTCAAAACGAGCGCCCGACTCGAGTTCTAGTTTTGACGCCGTCAGTTCGCCGCGTATGCGGTTACCGGTATAACTACCGCTGGCGCGAATATCCCGTAGTTGTGGATTATCGATACCATAGATTTCGTAGCCATAGTTGCCCACACGGTTGCGGTTAATGCGACCAAAGCTCGCTTGCGCCTGTTCTCTACGGTGATCGTATTCAACCCTCGTACGCAACTGACTACGTGAATCATAACTATTCCATGAAACGCTCAAAAACACGCCATCTTGCTGCTGCGTTAATGGATCGACAAAGTTACTGCGATAATATTCGGCACTCAGTAACCAGCCGCGACGACGCCAACTGAATCGAAGCGAATCCGTGTTAATTGTTGTGCCATCGACCGCTTCGTAGCGCGACACACTGGCGGTTAAATCAAATTCATCATTGAAGAAATAAGTATAGTCTGCCGTTACTCGACGGTCATCAAATAACGTCAGTGGCTGCGTGGCGACTGTGGGGGCAAACTCAACTCTTTTCTCAAAACTGAAGCGCAGGTTAGGCGAGCTATTATAACCACTTCCCCAGACTGAGAACCCGACATCCACAGACGCTGCATAACCATTAAATTCATCCAACTTAGATTGTGAGCCACGCAATGTAATGACACCGATATCAAAGCCATAGGAGACCGTCGTGCCCACAATATGGCCCAAACTACTAAGTTCGAGGTTCACACCGGCAGTGAAACTATCCGAGAAACCGTAATCGTAATAGCCAGAGAATGTCAGTTCATCCCCATAGTCATATGAAAACTCTTCAAATTCCGATGCATAGCCGAGCTGAAAAGAGAAATCTGAAAGACCTTTGCGTAACAATGCGCCGCTGTAAAAGTTGTCAAAGCGAAATGTCTGTGTGGAGCCGTCCTCAAAAGTCGCAACGACGAGCACTTCATTGGCGCCTGCTGTGAAGGGCAGATCATTTAACTCATAACGACCTGGATTAAATTGTTGTCGTAAGACGGTAAAGCCGTTGACTTGGATCTCAACATCGGCGCTCGACGGTAGATAGAACTGCTGACTGTTGCCTGGACTGATTTCACGACGCGGTTGAAGCTCACGGTAGGCGCGCGAAACACCAATACCCCCCATATTGAGACCGCTGACATGCCCACTCGTAAAGGTAGTCAAATCGCCGAGTTCATAGCGCAATGGCAATTGAGGGTTATCGTGAAATAGTGTGACTTCTCCACGATAGAACTCGTTATTGCCCTCATCGTTTCGATCGGCAAAGGCAGACCAACGCGCGTTCACACCATCGTATCCACCGACGTTTGCCGAACCGAGCCATTCTAGGGCGTAGCGCGTGTCTGAGTCGACAGTCTCCGTCAGTAGGTTAAATCGATTTAAGCTCGCAATAGTCGCAGTGCTATCGGGGATTACGACATAATCCGCAGTACCGTAATTTAACTCAGTTGGACGCAGAGCACTACCCGCTAACTTTGCCGTTAGACTCATATTTTGCGGTGAAAAGTCGATGAAAATCCCACGATCTTGCAGTGCAGTGATGGGGATTAAACTGTCAGGATAAGCCTCTACCCAATGCATGGTGTCGTCATTCAGCATACGGCCCATTGAGCTCAGCAATGACTGTTTCACGACAGCAACGACTTGACCCGCTTGAATGGTCGCTGCAATATCCTTGATATCACGTTCGTTATAACTGACCGGCAGGTCAATGGCATACTGTTGAGATTGAGCAGGTAATGCATAAGCCGAAGCAGACGCACTAACGATCATCAGCCAATTCAATGCGCGCATCTTGGACTCGTCCTTGCTCATTAAGCGACGCCAAAGCTAATCGAATGGTATGCGATGGCATTAAATAGGAAACGGGTAGTAACTCGCGATACATTGTCCATTCAACAGCATGCTCATTACCTGAATCTATAATCAATTGACTGCCATTAAGATTAACCACTTGGTTACCATTGTTAGTAAGCACTAACTGACAACCTATCTCGGCATCATTACACTCGAGTTTCTGTTGTAGGTCCTCAACCCCCTGTTGAGGATTGACGAATAGCAGTGTAGCGAAATTAAACACCATGTTAATTTCAGGTTGGCCATCGGGTTCACTTTTTAGCGGCAATTGCTTAAACACAATTCGGTAAGACTGCGTCTCAGCTAAACGTGGGTCACCAATAAATTGCGCTCGAAAAACTTGATAGGACTGGGCGCCCACTTCAATCTGCGGTGGCAGTACGATAATGTCATCGGTTTCGACTAACTGTTCAACTTGGTTGTCATCGAAGCTTCGTTTGTACACTTCAACTTCAAGCGGCAAGGTGGTGTCGCTCGGATTTGCGACGCGATAAGTCACACGGTTATGACCGCTGGTCGCCTGGATTTCAGCGATCATCGGCTCCACTTCGTAGGCATCTACCAGCACAGCAACCAGTACTAGCAGCCACAACATTGCTTTTTTTAACATGGCTGAACTCATGAGATTATTCGGGAAAATTAAGCCATCGCCCTAAAGCGATGGCTTATATGGAAAAACTCAATTAGTTCGGAGTCACAGTGACAGTGATCGTGTCACTATAGTCACCGGCGCGCTCATAACCTGTAGGTGCAGGAGAGACCTTCAAGGTACGGCGATGGAGGTCACCATTGGTGTTGTTACCGACCATGTTTCCGTTGCCAGTCATTGAATAAGGTGAGGTGAGAGAAACCCCCACTGCTGAACCATGATCCATAGTGTATGGAATGAAGCCGGCTTGTGGATCGTTGTTTAGTGCCAACACACCACCGTTTTGTGAGCTGTAGGTGATGGTAGGCATTGCAGAAGTATTACACCAGAAACCAACACCAAAGCCAGCTGTAGCAACGCCGTCGAGAGCGATAGTTTTTGATGGACCACTGCTGTTATCCACTTTACAGACTTTCTCAACGGTACCGTTGACAGTAAATGACGTGGTATCGGTGTTGCTTAAATCCATTTGTTCAGCGACTGCTGCGGTGGTGGTGAATAGACTAGCAACTAAGAGGGTTTTTACTGAAGTTTTCATTTTGCGAAATTCCTAAGTTCCGCAACCCGGCTATCTTCGTTTTTATTTTTAGAAGACCCGAAGCTTTCCGTCCCCGCCTCACGGAGGGTTTGGCCGACTCAAGTGGCAACCCACTTGAGTCGAAAAAAATAATAGATGAGCGTTTTAGTATTTGCCATAACGATTGCAACGTTTTATTGCAATCGATTGTTAAACCATTGTTTGTTAATAGTTTATTTTGTAAGCATTTTGTAAATACCGCACATCTGCCAACAACGGTTCGCTGATTAACTACCTTTTTTGACGTCGATTTAACACCAAAAATACAACTGGGATTAATACCATCGACACCAACGGCGCCAATACCATCCCACCCACCATCGGAGCGGCAATGCGTTGCATAACGTCATTACCAATACCGGCTCCAAGCATGATAGGTAATAATCCCACAATGATTGTAGATACTGTCATCGCTTTCGGGCGGACGCGTTTTAACGCCCCATCCAGTATTGCCTGTAGCAATTGCGAAGCATCGTTATTACGGGCTTTCCAGGCTTGGTTAAGGTAAAGCAACATGACAATACCAAATTCTGCAGCGACCCCCGCTAAAGCAATCATTCCGACAATTACAGCTAATGATAATTGGTAATCGAGTAAATAAATAAACCAAAGGCTACCTGCTAGCGCCAAAGGTAGGGTCGCGATAACAACTAACGCTTGCGATAGCGAGTTAAAAGCGCCGTAAAGCAGGCAAAGAATGAGTACCAATGTAATTGGAATGATTAGTTGCAAGTCTCGCTCAACCTGTTGCATCGCTTCAAATTGCCCTGTCCAGTTCCAGCTGTAACCGTCAGCGAGCGACAATGATTGAAGAGAAGGTGTCGTTTTTTCAATCAACTCCGAAGTCGTCACGCCCGCCTTCGGCTCAATAAAAATCCAGCTGCTGAGCCGTGCGTTCTCACTTTTTAGCACGGCAGGACCTGCGGTCAGCTGAATATCTGCGATATCACTCAACACTAACCAACGACCAGACTCACTGAAAAAAGGAAGTTGTTTAAGCTTTTCAATGTGATCCCGTGTCGCACGTGGATAACGAATATTGATCGGGAACCGTTGATCACCCTGAATAGATGTTGCTATTTGCTGCCCCCCTATCGCTTGCGAAATAAGTTGTTGTAGCTCATTTTGCGAAACCCCATAGCGAGCCGCTTCCTTTAATTTGGGCGAAATTTCGACATATCGACCAGACTGCGCACGTTCGGCTATGACAGAGCCTGTTGCAGGATGCTGCTTCAGCTGGTTTTCGATTTGCGTCGCAATATGCTGTAGCTGGCTCGGATCAGAGCCGCTGACTTTAATCGCCAAAGGTGTTTTCACCCCCGTTGCTAGCATTTCTATACGAGTTCTAATCGGCATGACCCAAGCATTAGTTACGCCTGGAATTTGTACGTACTGGTCAAGTTCAGCTTTAATATCCTCAATGGTCTTTCCCGCGGGCCATTCCGATTCGGGAGTTAAGGTTATGCTTGTCTCAATCATCGTAAGAGGAGCCGGATCAGTTGCTGTATCCGCTCTGCCAATCTTACCGAATACTCGCTCAACTTGAGGGTGTTGAGCTATCAATTTATCCGTCTGCTGTAACAGTTCAGACGCCTCTTCGACGCTAATGCCAGGCATCGTCGTCGGCATATACATTAAATCCCCTTCATATAAGGGAGGCATCAGTTCATAGCCTAATTTTTGCCAAGGATAGACCGCGCTTGCAGTGATAGCGATGGCAAGTAACACCGTTACTTTAGGCCACTTCAATGACATATTAAGCGCAGGTCGATAGAACCAAACTAATACGCGAGTAATAAAATTACCTTCCTCTGATGGGATTTTACCGCGTATTAAAAAAACGATGAGCACTGGAATCAAAGTGATCGATAACAGCGCTGCACACGCCATCGCAAGCGTTTTAGTATATGCCAATGGTTCAAATAAGCGCCCTTGCTGCCCTTGTAACGCGAATATAGGAAGAAAACTAACGGTAATAATGAGCAACGAAAAGAACAGTGAGCCACCCACTTCGCGACACGCATCGAGTATCACTTTCTGACGTTCAGACGAATCAGGTTGTCGCTGTTGCTTGTCGGTAAATAATTGCAAATGTTTATGCGCATTTTCAATCATTACAATAGCCGCATCGACTAGAGCACCAATGGCTATCGCAATACCACCCAAACTCATTATATTCGCTGTAATTCCCATCAGGTTCATAATCCAAATGGCAATCAACACCGATAACGGTAAACTGATCACGGCGACAAGCGTCGAGCGAGCATGCAACAAGAAGATAAAGCAGATCACGGCGACAAACGCCATCTCTTCAATGAGCTTGCTACTGAGGTTATCAACTGATGCATTGATTAATTCAGAGCGGTCATAGGTCGTTACGACCTCGATGCCTTCGGGAAGACCTTGAGCAAGCTGTTTTAATTGAGCCTTTACGCGGTTAATCGTCTTTAACGCATTACTGTCATAGCGCATAACAATAATGCCCCCCACCACTTCACCCTGCCCACCTAAATCGGCCACGCCTCTTCGTAATTCAGGTCCCACTCGAATATGTGCAACGTCCCCTAAGGTAACAACACCATCATTTGAGGAAGCTGGGCCAATCGGTAGCCTCTGAAAATCTTCGATAGATTGTAAGTAACCGAATCCACGCACCATGTATTCGGCCTCAGCCATTTCAATAACTGAGCCACCGACCTCTGAATTAGCATTTCGAATCGCTGCTGTGACATCCCCTAGGCTGATTTGATAGCGTTGCAGTTGCGTCGGATCAACGACCACTTGGTATGTCTCAACCATCCCCCCCACTCGGGCTACCTCAGCTACACCTTTAACACTCTGCAATCCTTGCTTTAAGTACCAGTTTTGGATTCGCGTTAACTCGCCTAAGTCATGCGTATTTGTTCGGTCCACCAGTGCATATTGATAAATCCAGCCGACACCGGACGCATCCGGTCCCAGCATCGGTTGAACTCCTGTTGGCAACTGTGCCTGTGCCTGATTCAAATACTCGAGTACTCGACTTCGTGCCCAGTAGGGGTCTGTGCCCTCCTCAAATACGATATAAATATATGAGTCGCCGAAAAATGAAAAGCCACGCACTGACTTCGTGTTAGGGACGGACAATAAAGTACTCGACAAGGGGTACGTTACTTGCTCTTCAACCACCGCAGGGGCTTGACCTGGGTAGCTGGTCTTCACGACAACCTGGACGTCCGATAGATCGGGAATCGCATCGAGTTGCGTATCGCGTAACGATTGAAGACTGACGAGTGCTATCGCCGCGGCGAGTAACAGCACAAGCCAACGATGTCGTAAACTGAGTCCTATCAGAAAGTTAATCATGCGCGCCTCCATGCTGATGCTGATTCATCGGCATCACTGCTGACTGCTCGGGCAACAGGCCCCTTAAAGACGCCTCAGAGTCGAGCATGAACTGGCCATTAGTGACCACCTCTTCTCCCGCTTCGAGTCCACTTAATATCTGGACTTCATCACCCACCATTTGACCGACTTTCACCGCCCTTACAGTGAATTCATGGTCACTGCTTTTAACCACAACTCGGTTTTGCTTAGCAACTTGAATCAAGCTTGAGACAGGCACCACCAGCGTTGCGGGAAGTTTTGGTAGCTCAACATGAGCATTTAACCAACTACCGACCGCGAGGGTGTCACTTGATACGCTGAGCGGCACTCGGGCGCGAAGCGTTTGTGATGCCTCGTCTATCTCTGGATAAACGTAATCAACATGCCCCATCCAGTGACCTTGCACAGTGTTTGAAGCGATATGCACCATCTGCCCCGACTTAATCAGCGCACTATACCGCTGTGGTATATCAAGCATGAGCCAAAGTGACTGTTCACCACTGATGGTCATAACTGACTGTTCTGGCACGATATACATACCTTCTTGAATATTGAGCGCACTCACAAAACCCGACTGAGGTGCAAAGTAATCAACCGTGTAGCGCGTTTCTTTTGTTCGCTCTAATCGTTCAATTTGTTCGTCGGTCATACCGAGTAATTTGAGCCGCTTGCGACCACGGTTTTTAAAACTCGTTTGCTTTTCAGCTGAGCCAACTTGTTGCAGAGAATCAAGTAACTGCAAATAGTCATCTTGAGCGACAACTAAATCTGGCGCATAGACTTGATAAAGCGGGTCGCCTTTATTAACAGCCTCTCCCTCGACGTCCACATACAGCTTCTCAACCCATCCTTTCGCGCGTGGATGAATATGAATCTGTTCATTTTCAGCCCATTGCAGTTTCCCTTGCACACTCAGTTCAGGTTGAAGCGACTTTCGGGTCACCGAAGTCGTTGTCACGCCAATCGCCTGCTGTTGAGCGGCGGGTATTTCAAATAATGGCGATGTTATCGGACTTTGCTTGGCATGGTTCATATTCATATCCATGCTTTGGCTTTCCTTTAGCACCAAATCCATGCCACAAATAGGACACTTACCTGGTTCGTGTTGAGTGACTTCACTGTGCATTGGGCACACATAAACCGGCTCTTGTGCAGAGACAAACGGGGTTAATAGGATCAAAACGATCCATAAAATACGAGTATTCATGTTTCCACCTAATTAAAAAAACCAACGCTATTTTATTTAAAGTTGGTTAAGCCTTAGGTGGGCGCAGAATACCTTCGGAGGCATCAAGTAACTGGGCGATGGGTGCTGCAAAAACACCTTGGTAAGCGGTTACTTGAATATTGGAAGAGATAGAAAGAAGTCCCGCATGCGCGAAACAATGCTGTGTGCAATTATCGCAGGCGTGTGTGTCCTGCTCACAGTCGGATGAAGATGCGTGACGCTCAGCACTAGGCTGAGCGTCACCAGAGTCGCAGCAATCATGATGCGTCATCGCTGTTGTCATCGGCATGGCTTGAGCGTGAGTAGCGGGTAATACCCCACTCACGATTGTCAGAGCCATACATAGCAACAATACGATAGTTCTCATAACTGTATACGACTACCTATCCTCAAGTTATTACCAAATGGTAACACGGTTCTCTGGTGCCACGTAAAGCTCATCACCAGGCTTCACGTCAAAGGCTTCATAGAACGCAGGTACGTTGACGACAGTTCCGTTTACACGGTATTCGGCCGGCGAATGCGGATCGCTCAACACTTGTTGACGAATCGCATCTTCACGATACTTGCCACGCCATACTTGTGCCCAGCCGATGAATACACGCTGAGGACCTGTAAAGCCATCCATCACAGGCGCTTGTTCGCCGTCGAGCGATTTCATGTAAGCTTTATATGCGATAGTTAATCCTGCAAGGTCACCAATGTTTTCACCCAGCGTCAGATCACCGTTGATGTTCACACCTTCGATAGGCTCATAAGCGCTGTACTGCGCTGACAATGCTTTACCCCGTTTATCAAAGGCTTCACGGTCGGCATCAGTCCACCAGCTGTTCAAGTTACCTTCACCATCATATTTAGACCCTTGGTCATCAAAACCATGGCCCATTTCGTGGCCGATAACGGCACCGATGCCGCCATAGTTAACAGCCATCTCAGCATTCATATCAAAGAATGGAGGCTGCAAGATACCCGCTGGGAAAACGATCTCGTTACGCACCGGGCTGTAATAAGCGTTAACCGTTTGTGGTGTCATGCCCCAGTCTTCTTCATCGACTGGACCGCCGATTTTCTCGATTTCTTCGTTGTAATTGAACTCAGCGTACGCTTTGTAGTTACCAACGAGGTCAGTCGAAGAAATATCTAAATCTGAGTAGTCACGCCACTCGTTTGGATAGCCTACTTTTGGATCGAACTTGGCGAGCTTTTCCAACGCTTTTTCTTTAGTTTCGTCGGTCATCCAATCTAAGCCTTGGATTGAATCTGCGTAAGCAGCACGCAAGTTTTCAATCAAGCCTTCCATCTTCTCTTTAGCTTCGGGCGGGAAGTATTCTTTGACGTATACCTGCCCTAACACTTCGCCTAACACGCTGTTAGTCGCATCCACGCCACGCTTCCAGCGCGGCTCTTGCTCTGGAATGCCACGTAACGTAGTACCATAGAATGCAAAACGGCGATCGGAGAAGTCTTCACTTAAGATTGAAGCGGCATCGTTGATCACTTTAAACGATAAATAGTCCTTCCACGTCTGCAGATCGACATCCGTGAACATCTCACCGAGTTTCTCGAAATACGATGGTTGACTGACAATCATGTTGTCGACATCGTTCAAGTCAGCGGCTTTCAAATAACGCGCAAAGTCAAAGCTACCAAGCAATTCATCGACTTCGCTTGCCGTCATTTTGTTGTAAGTTTTGTCAGCGTTACGGCTTTCAACACGCGTCCACTGTGCTTCGGCTAATTTTGTTTCCAGCTCTAGCACACGTTCCGCCGCCGCTTTTGCATTGTCAACGCCAGCCATTTCCATCACATCGCTGATGTACTCAACATACGCGGTACGGAACTCTTTAAATTTGTCTTCGTCGCTTAAGTAGTACTCACGATCCGGCAAGCCAAGACCACTTTGCGATACATACATCGCGTTAGTTTGTGGGTCTTTTGCATCCGGATAAACGTAGAAGCCGAACGGAATTGACGTGCTCATGCGGCTCATGTGTGCGAAGTATTCAGCAACGGACTCGTAGCTATCAAGCGCGTTGATCGACTCAAGATCCGACTGGATTGGCTTGGCACCGAGCTCATTCAACGTCTCAACGTCCATATACGCGTTGAAGAAATCACCCACTTTACGTTCGTTAGTGCCTGCAGCCGCATTCATGTTGGCTGATTTCTCAATAATATTGTGTAGACGCTCTTGGTTGCGTTCACGCAAGTCAAAGAAAGAACCGACGGACGAGCGATCGTCAGGAATTTCGGTTTTTTCCATCCACGCGCCATTGACGTACTGATTTAGGTCATCTTGAGGACGCGCGCTTTTATCAAAGTTCTCTAGCACGATACCCGAGCTTAATTGCTGTTCTTGTTGTTTCTCGGCTGCGGGCTTCTGTTGGCTAGACTGTTCCGATTGCGCTTCTTGTTGCGGCGAACATGCGCCTAAAGCAAGTGCCATAGAGACACTCAGAGCAACGGTAGTTAATTTATTCATTGGTTGTCACCTGTTATTTAGTTTTTGTCGACTCATATCTACAAGTTCGAACAAATTAGCGCAAAATTAGGCGACAAGTAAAGAAAAACGGCAACATTCGCGATGAATGTTGCCGTTTTGCTGATAATTTACCGTAAACGAAAAGTTACTTTTTCTTTTTCGCTTTCGGGTTAGGCATATCAGTGATTGAACCTTCTTGAATTTCAGCAGCTAAGCCAACTGATTCATGTAAGGTTGGGTGAGCATGAACGGTTAATGCGATATCTTCTGCATCACAACCCATTTCGATCGCTAAGCAAACTTCGCCTAACAACTCACCTGCGTTAGAACCACACATTGCACCACCGATGATACGGTTGTTCTTATCAAAGATAAGCTTAGTCATACCTTGCTGAGCATTTGAGGCGATAGCACGACCTGATGCAGACCATGGGAAGGTTACTGCCTCGTATTCGATACCTTTTTCTTTCGCTTCTTTCTCTGTTACACCGGCCCATGCTACTTCTGGATCGGTATACATGATCGAAGGAATTACCTTCGGCTCGAAGAAGTGTTTCTTGCCTGCAATCACTTCGGCCGCTACGTGCGACTCGTGAACGGCTTTGTGCGCTAACATCGGCTGACCAACGATATCGCCGATCGCGAAGATGTTGTCCACGTTAGTACGCATTTGGCTGTCCACTTCGATGAAGCCTTGCTCGGTGACTTTAACGCCCGCTTTATCAGCGTCGATCTTCTTACCATTCGGCGCACGGCCGACTGCGGTCAATACCACGTCATATTTAACGGGTTTCTCTGGTGCACCTTTGCCTTCAAAGGTCACGTAGATACCGTCTTTCTTCGCTTCAACTTTAGTCGCTTTAGTGCTTAGCATGACGTTTTCAAAACGTCCTTTCACTTGCTTGTTGAAGCTCTTCATGATGTCTGCATCAGCAGGCGGTACCAATTGGTCCGTCATTTCAACAACATCAACTTTAGAACCCAGCGAGCTGTATACCTGGCCCATTTCTAGAGCGATGATACCACCACCTAGAAGAAGCATTTTTTCAGGGATTTCTTTCAGCTCCAGTGCATCGGTAGAGTCCCAAATACGCTCATCATCATGTGGGATGAAAGGCAATTTGATAGGTTGTGAACCGGCTGCGATGATTGCGTTTTCAAACTCAATCTCGGTGTTGCCGTCTTCACCTTCTACATTCAAAGTGTTGCTGCTCGTGAATTTGCCGTAACCGTTGACGACTTTCACTTTACGCATTTTAGACATTTGACCTAAACCGCCAGTCAATTGACCCACGACTTTTTCTTTGTGCTTACGGATCTTGTCTAAATCGATTTTAGGCTCGCCAAATTCGACGCCCTCGTTCGCCAATACTTTGGCATCTTCAATGTGCTTTGCTAAATGCAACAAAGCTTTTGAAGGGATACAGCCTACGTTCAAACAAACACCCCCTAAGGTGCTGTAACGTTCAACTAGAACCGTTTCTAAACCAAGGTCAGCGGCACGGAATGCTGCTGAATAGCCACCTGGGCCAGAACCTAACACTACTACCTGTGCTTTAATTTTGTCGCTCATGATAACCCCTTGTTATTCACGGCGGGTTGAGCTACCCACCGAGGTCCGTCAACGCTAAATGTGCGGTTATTGTAACGCCATTTAGATCGTATTTCTCGGTAAAATTGGTGCTTAAAGCACCAATTTACGAATATCACCTAAAACTTGGCTCAAATACGCTGTGAAACGCGCTGCATCTGCACCATCGATCACGCGGTGATCGTAAGACAGACACAATGGCAACATGAGTTTAGGTTCAAACTCTTTACCGTTCCACTTCGGCTTCATCTCATTACGCGATACGCCTAAGATAGCCACTTCTGGTGCATTAACGATAGGTGTGAAGGCTGTACCACCGATACCACCTAAGCTTGAGATTGAGAAACACCCGCCTTGCATATCGGCTGCTTTCAACTTGCCGTCACGCGCACGCGCACTGACATCAACAAGCTCTTCTGACAGCTCGTAAATGCCTTTCTTATCGACATCACGGATGACCGGTACAACGAGACCGTTCGGCGTGTCCACCGCAATACCGATGTGCACGTATTTCTTCATGATTAAGGCTTCACCCGACTCTGACAACGATGAGTTGAAATTCGGGAATTCACGCAATGCTTTCGCACAGGCCTTCATGATGAAGACCAATGGCGTGATCTTAAAGCCCAGGTCTTGCTTCTTAGCGACTTCGTTTTCCGATTTACGGAACCGCTCAAGTTCAGTGATATCCGCTTCATCAAACTGCGTCACGTGTGGGATAGTCACCCAGTTACGATGCAGGTTAGGACCTGACTTGCGCTGAATGCGCGATAACTGAACTTCTTCCACTTCACCGAATTTGCTGAAGTCGACTTTAGGTCCATCAATTACTTGCAGACCACCACCGCCTTGGGACGTTTGTCCAGCGACTGCCTTCGGACGTGACAACTCGTACTTAACGTACTCTTGCACATCTTCTTTGAGGATACGGCTCTTAGGCCCAGTCCCTTTGACTTGCGATAGGTCGACGCCGAATTCACGTGCAACACGACGCACGGCCGGTGATGCATGAATCGGTGAACCATCTTTACGCTCGGTCGGATGATCCGGCACAGGCGGCTGACGTTCGCTGGTCGGCGTAGAGTTCGACTTAGCGGACTCTTTGTCGTCGCTCTCAGACTTCGAGGGTGCTTGCTCAGCCTTATCTTCGGATTTCGATGCTGATTTAGACTCGTCTTTGGTTGAGCTCGAACTACCGCCACTGCGCGTGACTTTCAACTTCGCGATCTTAGAACCTTGCGATACTTTATCGCCGACTTTGACCAGCATTTCTTCCACTTCGCCATCTTCGGGGCATGGCACATCCATGGTGGCTTTGTCAGTTTCTAAGGTAATCAAGCCATCTTCTTTTTCGACCGAATCACCTTTGTTGACCAAGATCTCGATAATTTCGACATCTTCTTCATCGCCAATATCAGGGACTTCTACGTCAATGACTTCGCTCTCGCCACCACTGGCTGCTTCCTGCTGCTGGTCATCCTGTGCATCGTCATCGTCGTCCGAAGCGTCAGAAGATGAGCCGTCAGAAGAGGATTCTTCAGCCGTATCTTCGGCTTTGTCATCATCGCTGTCGTCCGCTTCTTCATCGGCGCTGTCATCACTCGCCGCTTCGATGATAGCGAGGACGTCACCTTCTTTAATGGTGTCGCCTTCTTTTACTTTTAACTCGACGATTTTCCCGCCCTCAGAGGCGGGAATATCCATAGAAGCTTTGTCACTCTCGACTGTGACAACACCATCTTCTTTCTCGATGGTGTCGCCTGCGCTGACGAGGATCTCAATGACTTCGACTTCTTCTCCGCCCACGTCGGGGACTTTGAGTTCAATCTTATCCGCCATATCAATACTCCTTATGCGTTACGTGGGTTAAGTTTGTCGACGTCAATACCGTAGTCTTTGATCGCTTTGCTCAACACTTTTGCGTCAATGTCGCCGGCATCAACAAGCTCTTTAAGTGCAGCAACCACCACGTGGTTAGCGTCCACTTCAAAGTGCTTACGCAGATTTGCACGGCTGTCCGAACGACCAAATCCATCGGTACCCAAGACACGATACGAAGTCGGCACCCACTGACGCACTTGATCAGCGTATAACTTCATGTAATCCGTCGCTGCAACCGCTGGACCTTTCGCATCTTTCATTGCCTTAGTGATAAAGGCTTCTTTCGGCTCTTTATCAGCATTGAGCATATTGTGACGCTCAACATCTAGACCATCACGCGCCAGCTCGTTAAATGAGGTTACGCTGTACACGGTCGAGTTGATATCGAAGTCCTCTGCCAAGATGTCAGCGGCTTTGCGCACCTGCTCTAAGATCGTACCGCTACCTAACAGCTGAACATCGGCTTTAGCTTTCTTCTTAGCTTTCACGTCGTCGAGCTTATAAATACCACGTAAGATGCCTTCTTCGACACCTTCTGGCATTTCTGGCTGATGATAGTTTTCGTTCATTACAGTTAGGTAATAGAACACGTTCTCTTGGTCTTCATACATGCGCTTCAGACCGTCATGTACAATCACTGCAATCTCATAACCGTAGGTTGGGTCATAAGTAATACAGTTAGGCACCGTACCGAACAAGATATGGCTGTGTCCATCTTGGTGCTGCAACCCTTCGCCATTCAGCGTTGTACGACCGGCTGTACCGCCAATCAAGAAACCGCGTGTTTGGCTGTCGCCAGCGGCCCACACTAAGTCACCCACACGTTGGAAACCAAACATCGAGTAATAGATGTAGAACGGAATCATCGGCTCATTGTTAAGTGAGTAGCTTGTACCTGCTGCCACCCACGACGCCATTGCGCCCAGCTCGTTGATACCTTCTTGAATAACCTGACCTTTCTTATCTTCACGATAGTAGGCCACTTGATCGGCATCTTGCGGAGTATATTTTTGACCATGGTGCGCATAAATGCCCACTTGACGGAACAAGCCTTCCATACCGAAAGTACGTGCTTCGTCCGGAATGATAGGTACGACACGCTTACCGATTTTCTTATCTTTCAATAATGCCGTCAGTACGCGGACGAACGCCATCGTTGATGAAATTTCGCGGTCGCCTGAACCTTTCAGCACCGCATCAAACGCTTTCAACGACGGTAGCTCGAGCTCAACATCGCTCTCGGCGCGGCGAGTCGGCATGTAACCGCCCAATGCCTCGCGACGCTCGTTCATGTACTTCAGCTCTTCACTGTCTTCCTCAAACTTGTAGTAAGGCAGATCTTGTAGCTCTTCATCTTTGAACGGGATGTTAAAGCGATCACGTAGATGCTTGATGGCATCCATATCCATTTTCTTAACTTGGTGGGCGATATTTTTACCTTCGCCTGCCGCACCCATGCCGTAACCTTTCACGGTCTTCGCTAAGATAACTTGCGGACGTCCTTTGGTGTTCACCGCTTTGTGATAGGCCGAGTAAACCTTAACGGGATCGTGACCGCCGCGGTTTAGACGCCAGATATCTTCATCCGATAAGTTAGCAACCATTTCTTCGGTTTCTGGATATTTACCGAAGAAGTGTTCACGCGTATATGCGCCACCTTTTGCTTTAAAGTTCTGGTAGTCACCATCCACGGTTTCTTCCATCAACTCACGCAACTTACCTTCGGTATCGCGATAAAGTAGTGGATCCCAGTAGCGACCCCATATTACCTTGATAACTTCCCAACCTGCACCGCGGAAGGTGCCTTCCAGCTCTTGGATAATTTTACCGTTACCACGCACCGGACCATCTAAGCGTTGCAAGTTACAGTTGATAACAAAGGTCAAGTTATCTAAGCCTTCGCGTGACGCCAGGCTAATCGCACCCAAGCTTTCTGGCTCATCGGTTTCACCATCGCCCATAAAGCAATACACGCGTTGATTTGAGCAGTCTTTAATGCCACGGTCAGTCAAATACTTCAAGAAACGGGCGAGGTAGATCGCCTGAATTGGACCCAAGCCCATTGATACGGTCGGGAACTGCCAGAAATCAGGCATCAAGTTCGGGTGAGGATATGACGGTAAACCTTTACCATCGACTTCTTGACGGAAGTTATCCAATTGCTCTTGAGTCAAACGACCTTCGATAAACGCACGGCCGTAAATGCCCGGTGATGCATGACCCTGAATAAACAGGAAGTCGCCTCCGTCACCGTCGCTTGGTGCGCGGAAGAAGTGGTTAAAGCCGACATCATAAAGCATCGCTGAAGACGCGAAGCTAGCAATGTGACCACCGAGCTCTTCGCCTTTTTGCGAGGCTCTTAGTACCATCATAGCCGCGTTCCAACGGATCGCTGAACGAATGCGCGCTTCCATGGTTTGGTTGCCCGGCATGGTCGGTTCCTGACTTGCCGGAATAGTATTTAAGTAGGAAGTGGTTGGACGGTAAGGCAAATACGCACCGTTACGACGCGCTTTATCAATCAGTTGCTCCAACAAGAAGTGTGCGCGATCCGGACCTTCGGCGTCCAGAACGCCTTCGAGCGCATCAAGCCACTCCTGCGTTTCTTGCTGGTCAACATCTTGTTTGTTTTCTTCACTCATAGCTATTCCTTTCATTCAATGTTTCAATCAGGAACGACGAAGCGAGCGCCGAATGCGAGATTGCTCTTTTGTCATCTCCATCAATGCCTGTTCAATATAGGACAAATGTTGATGACACGCATCTCGTGCCTGCTCCGGTTGACCGTTGATAATTGCCTTGGCAATTTGCAAACGGTGTTGGTTTAACTGCTCCACTACCGAGGGATTGTTAGCCAACACCTCTAAGTTTTGCTTTATGTTTTCTGCAAGGAGCTCGCGCATGCCCTGCACCACATGCAAAAGCACCACATTATGTGATGCTTCGGCAATGCGTAAATAGAAATTAACGAGCGACTGCACTTGCTCGTCGATAGCCCGCGTTTGTGAATCCATTATGCTATTGATACTGAATTCGATACGATCTAGATCGGCATCTGTGCCTCGTAAAGCGGCATAAAACGACGAAATGCCCTCCAGAGCATGACGAAATTCGAGAAGGTCGAATTGTGATTCGGGGTGTTTTGCCAATAACTCGAACAACGGCGTTGTCACCGACTCATTCACACTGTCGGTGACAAAGGTGCCACCACCGTGGTGACGTTCTAACAACCCTTTCGCTTCGAGCTTTTGAATCGCTTCCCGCAACGATTGCCGCGAAACACTGAACTGTTGCGCAAGCTCTCGTTCGGCGGGCAGCTTTTGCCCGGCTTCAAAACGGCCATCAACGATCATCGCCTCGATTTGAGAAACGATTTGATCGGAAATTTTTGCCACTTTTATGCGTTCAAAAGGCAATGTGCTGTCCACCCTCGGTAAATTGGTCTGACCAAAGTTGCCCGATATTCTAAATCATTCAGCGGTAAACCCCAAATTAATTTAGCTGGTCAGACCTTTGTTTACTGGCATTAAAGCTAAACGATAGTCCCTGTCAGGGTTAATACTGCGATGACAACAAACCAGAATAGGTGTTGTCGTTTCATCAGATTAAGCTGGTGAGTGACAGCATCGGATCGATCATCGGGGTGGTGTGACCGCCCTTCTGCCTTCTCGACCACTTGGTGCAATAGCTCGGGGTTATCATCTTGAGTGTTCGTCGCCATTGCCATGACAGCAGGCAGAGCATGACTAAAGTGACCCACCAAGGCGGCTCCGAGCGCCGCAAAACGTGCTGGAATAAAATTAAGCGCCCACAGTGCTCGCTCTACCTGAGCCCGTGCGGTCTCATCAAAATCCTGTTGGACTGTGCCGCGGTAGACACTCCGCAAACAGCCATAAGCTAAAACACCTGCAATTCCAAAGGTGACGAAGAAGAATATCGGTGCCAAAAAGTGGACAAAGTTCAGCCATACTACGGCGCGTTCAACTGGAGTGCCCTCGGGTAAATGGGCATAGTGACTTAGTTGCTCAGCGGCTTCTTGATAACCTGCACTATCCGCTCGCATTGCTGTTTTTAATAGCTGTTTATACGCGAGTCGTTCTGGCCCTGCATTCATCACCAATAGCAACACGATAATGCCGCCAATAAAATTAACTAAACCACTATCAAGCCAATGAAATAATAACCAAGCTAAAGCAGCAGGTAATAATATTTGAAGCAGTAACGCCCAAGCCGACTGTCCCCGGAAGTAACGGACTTTAGTTTGGCTCCAATTCATCCAGCGCTGCATGTAAAAGTCGATCGACCATACCGCGGGTAATGGGTAAAGCCGTTCGATACTAAGTGCTATGAGCAAAGCAATGAGTGTCATAGAGAGTCCTTGCGCGACAATGCGTTCAAATAATACGACCAGTCAAAACAGCGTCCGGGATCCGTCTTTCGGCCGGGCGCAATATGTTGATGGCCTGTGATTCTGTCTAATGTCAGTTTAGGGTAATAGTCTAATATTGTCTGGCTAACATCAACCAAGCTCTGATACTGGCGTTTGCTGTAAGGGGAATGATCGGTGCCTTCAAGCTCAATACCGATGCTAAAGTCATTACAGCGTTCACGCCCGTCGTAACTGGACACGCCGGCATGCCAGGCGCGTTTGTCAAAAGGCACGTATTGCTCGATAGTACCATCACGTCTAATCAACAAATGGCTTGATACGCGTAAGCCCGTCAAAGGCGCGAAATAATCACCCTCTTGCTGGCTCAAACCCTGGGTAAATAGTTTCTCAATATAGGGCGTCCCATAGCAACCTTCGGGTAAGCTGATACAATGGATGACCAATAGCGAAATGTCCTGTTTATCGGGGCGCTCATCATAGTGCGGTGAAGCACAGTGTTTTACGTCTCGAATCCAGTGATTTTTTATTGTGTGTCTTTTCACGGGCTCAGCAAAACGGTAAAGTTTGTGCCCTAGTATCGTCATTGTCAGTCAAAAGGTAAAGTATCCCATGCAGCTCACCGAAGCCGAACGCCATGCTATTGCGTCGCAAGTCACTCATAGCCTAGAGGAAGATTTGTCAGCGGCGGATCCCACACTGGATATTACGGCACAGTTGATTCCGGCTCATCATCTGAGCGAAGCGACTATCATCACCCGTGAAGATATGGTGGTTTGCGGCACTGCTTGGGTCGAAGAGGTGTTTCGTCAGGTGGATGCCGATGTGGCTATCGAGTGGTGTGTCACCGACGGCGACAAGGTGCAAGCTAACACAACCTTGTGCCACTTATCAGGCAACAGCCGCAGCTTACTAACAGGCGAACGTTGTGCACTTAACTTTTTGCAAACACTGTCAGCGACAGCCTCACAAACGGCTTTTTATGTCAGTAAATTGGCAGGGTTCAATACGCGTCTATTAGACACGCGCAAAACAATTCCAGGTCTTCGTATGGCGCAAAAGTATGCGGTTCGCTGTGGCGGGGGCACTAACCACCGCATCGGTTTATTTGATGCCTATCTGATAAAGGAAAACCATATCGCCGCCTGTGGTGGTATTGTGCCTGCCGTCAAAACGGCGCGTGAATTAAACCCAGGCAAGCCCGTCGAAGTCGAAGTCGAATCCTTGGCGGAGTTTCAACAAGCACTGGATGCCGGTGCCGATATTGTCATGTTAGATAATTTTACTATCAGCGATATCGAAGCGGCTGTGGCACAAAACAAAGCCGCAGGTTCACCACTCAAGTTAGAAGTGTCGGGCAATATTACTGATGAAGCGTTGCAATCACTCGGCGCAACAGGCGTCGATTTCATCTCCAGCGGTGCTTTGACTAAACACGTCACTGCTATCGACTTATCGATGCGGATAGGGCAACCTCGCACAAACTAATCCGTTTGCCAAACGGCGCGGGCGATACCATAGTTTTGGCTTTACTCGAAAGCCATTATGAAAAAGTACTCGTCCGCCTTTAGTCTTATAGAGTTAATGGTCGTTGTTGCCATTATTGCTATTCTCTCATCGCTCGCGGTGCCTGCATATCAGCGTTATGTCCAGCAAGCTCGCGTCACTGCCGCATTAAATCATACCCAAAGCTTACAGCTTGCCATGGCACTGTGCTGGCAAACTGAAAGTGACATGAGCCGTTGTTCACGACCTGGGCAGCGCGGTATTCCCCCAATCCCCGATCCTTTACCTAAGGCGCTAACGTCGCTTGAAGTCACCTCAAGCGGCATCATTCAGCTAACCTTAGCTAATGTTGTCGTCGATCAAGCACCGCTTAAACTAAGTTTATCACCGGATACCCGCGGTTTGGTATTTGATTGGCGTCTTGGTTGCTCGGACTACGACTCGGGCCAACCCCTTGCAACCCAATGCGTGGAAGGAGTCGCGCAATGATTGTTGCACATCATATCGGCTCCTATTGGCACACTGAACTACCTGCTAACTCATCAACCTGCCAACGTCTTATAAGCCAACTAGGGCTTCCGGAAGGCTCCTTGACCGAACTTATTGATACTCAGCACGGTCGAATTCTGATACTCACTCGCGATGCGTGGCCGCAACGCGATACGATTACATTTCGTTTAAAAGCGATGAACGCCAAGTCCATCCTGTGCGTCTATGCACGCACCCAATCTACTGTTCATCTCTCAGCGCTTAACGCTCAGAGCGTGCTTGCTAATGCACGCCGTCTTAACGCCTCGGACATTCATATTGAGTCGCTCCGCGAAGGTGGTCGCATTCGCCTGCGTATTCAAGGTCGACTAATTGAACAACGCCGTTTATCACAGCACGATGTCGACACGTTGGTTGCTCAGCTAAAAGTGATGGCAGAGGTTGATGTCACGGAGAGCAAACAACCTCAAGACGGGCGCATTGACTTGGAGTTACCCGATTCAAGCGCCCGGTTTCGCCTCAACTCATGCCCCGGTAATCGTGGCGAAAGTCTTGTTATACGGTGTTTATACAGTGCCGAACAACTGCCCTCGCTGCACCAACTTGGATTCACCGATAGACAGTTTCATCATTTAATTAAGCAACTCTCCTCTGCGATAGGACTCATCCTCGTATCCGGCCCGACAGGTAGCGGCAAAAGCACCACCATGTACAGTATTATCAAACAGCTAAGTGAGTCAGGGCTTCGGGTATGTAGTGTCGAAGATCCGATTGAAGTTGAGCTCGATGGAATTTTGCAAACGCAGGTACACTCGCAACGCAATTTAAGTTTTGCAAAGGTTTTGCGTGCCTTTTTGAGACAAGATCCTGACGTCATCATGATCGGTGAGATCCGCGATGCAGAAACCGCTAAAATCGCTGTACAAGCTGCGCTAACTGGTCATTTAGTCATTGCTTCAATACATGCCGATACTGCAATTGATGTGATTCGTCGTTTAGTTCAGTTAGGTGCGCAACAAACCGATGTGACCGCCGCATTAAGACTGTTAATAAGCCAGCGACTGCTCGCGCAGGCGCAAGGCGGTGTCAAAGTCATATTTGAGTTACTGCCGTGGCCTGAGCGTCTGCGCGGCTATAGCGAGTCATTAGCGCAAACGCATCGCGATACTATTCTAAAACACTATCAGTTACCGAGTTTACAGGCACTCATTCAGGCAAGTTATCGGAGTCACGAAGATGAACGTTTTTCGACGTTATAATCAATTTTCAACGACTCAATGGTATCTCGCGCTCAATCGCCTAGAACAGCTGATAACGGGCGGATTGCCGCTCGCGTTAGCACTGGGGGTTGTCGCCAAACAAACGCATCAACCAGCACTCAAAAGACATTATCAGTACCTGCAGCACAGCGTACAGGCAGGAATCAGCCTGGCCGAGGCCTTGAGCATTGAGAAGCGTCGAGCGTTAAAAGCAGCTCAGGCGGGTATCGCGGTTGCAGAACAAACCGGGCAACTACCTCTGGTCATGCAAAGCCTAGTGGCTAGTTGGAAACGACAACGGCATATCAGCGCGTTGGTCAAGAATGCCTTACGCTATCCAGTGGCACTACTTTTTATGGCACTCATTATTATTACGGTGTTTGTCACCTGGGTACTACCCACCATCCAACAACTATTCGACAGCCAACCGCTCCCTGCATTAACCCAGTATTTAATTACATGTGTTACTTGGTTGCGTCAATCTGCCGCTAACCTACTCGCCGTAACAGGTATTTTGCTACTAAGTTTCACGGTGCTTTATCGGTTACAGAAACAACGCGTTCAGGCAGTAATGCAGCGTTTACCGATTTGGGGTAAACTGAAGCGCCTAAGCGTGTATCAGTCAACCTTCGAATACCTTGCCTTAGGGATGCAAAGTGGTATGTCTGCGGTCAACGCTACGCAAATGGTTGCGAATCACTCAACGTGGCTGCCCATGCAAAGTAAATTACTGAAGATTGCACAAGCACTTAATCAAGGTAACAGTTGGTCTCGATCTTTTAGCACGGTACAAATTAACGATCCAACGATCCAGGCGTACCTGCAAACAGCAGAACATATTGGTCGCGTCGATCACGCTGTAGAACGTTTAAGCCAAGACTTTAGCCAGCGTATCGAACGTTATTGTGAGCAGTTGAGGGTGTGGCTAAACCCTTTACTGATGATCATACTAACGGGCATTATAGGATTTATGTTGTTGGCGATGTATTTACCGATTTTTTCGCTGACACAACAATTAGCTTAGGACTCATAAAATGGATGTATTATTAGCGGCTACTTCTTGGCAAGCGCTCCTTATCGCAGGGTTACTCGGCGCATCAGTTGGGAGCTTTTTGAACGTAGTCATCGCGCGCCTGCCAAAACAACTGCAATTACAGTGGAAGTATGAATGTGCTGAACTTGCCGGCGAGCCAGTACGCGAGAAAACACAGTTTAATATTGCGGTCCCCGGCTCCCACTGTCCTCAATGTCAGCATGCGGTGGCGTGGTATGACAACATTCCGATTTTGAGTTATTTAGTGTTGCGCGCCCAGTGTCGTCATTGCAATACACCAATTCCAATTTATTACTGGTTAGTTGAAGTCGCAACGACGCTTATTTTTCTCGCGCTCAGTTGGCAGTTCGGTTTAACGATTAGCTTCTGGGTATTCGGCACGGCTCTCAGCTTACTGATTGCCATGACAGTGATTGACTACCAGCATCAACTATTACCGGATAACCTAACCTACCCGCTGTTATGGTTGGCTTTACTTTGGTCTATCAGCCCACTTAGCACTGTAACTCCAAGCCAGGCCATCATCGGTGCCGTGGTTGGGTATCTAAGTCTTTGGAGCCTTTATTGGGTATTTAAACTACTTACTGGCAAAGAAGGGATGGGTTACGGCGACTTTAAGCTATTAGCCGCACTCAGTGCCTTCACAGGTGTTACCCTACTCCCTGTCACCGTCATTTTTAGCGCCGTCGCTGGTATTTTGATTGGCCTGGCTGTGGCGATTAAGCATAAGCAATCTGTGCCCATTCCTTTTGGTCCTTTTTTGGCTATCGGGGGGGTAATCAGTTATCTGTGGGGAGAGACGCTGCTTCAATCCTATTGGCAATGGCTTGGAGTCATGTAATGAGTCGTTTTATTTTAGGTCTAACGGGCGGCATCGGTAGCGGAAAAAGCGCGGCTTCCGACTATATTGCGGAGCAAGGTATTGCCATCGTCGATGCGGATGTCATTGCACGAGAAGTGGTTGCGCCCGGAACCGAAGGTCTGAAGGAAATAAAGGCGCATTTCGGGCCAGAAGTCATCGATGAATCGGGTGCCCTTATCCGTAGTCAATTGCGTCAACGCGTGTTCGATAACCCGGACGAAAAAGCATGGATTAATCAGTTACTGCATCCGCTCATTCGTCAACAAATCCTGGCTCAGCTTGAGCAGGCACAATCTGCTTATGTTGTATTAGTTGCGCCCTTGCTGCTAGAAAATGGCTTAGATGAATTATGTGATCGCGTGCTGGTTATCGATGTCGATGAGCAAACTCAGTTAGCGCGAACGCAAAAGCGCGATCAGGCCAGCGAAGAACAAGTCGCTGCGATCATTGCGTCGCAAATAGATCGCGCGACACGCCTTAGCAAAGCCGATGACATTGTTAGCAATGAAGACGACCTTCGGGCTTTATACCATCAGTTGGATAAATTGCACGCACACTATCTCGAATTGGCTTCACAAAAATGAATCTGTTTGCACCCCGCGACGAAATCATTATCATGGTCGGTCGGATTAATAGGATGAGAGCCCCATGTCGGAATCAGTGCCATACGTGATTTATGAATACCCTTTGCAAGAACGGTTTCGTACCTACTTGAGGCTTGAGCAAGGGTTTTCACAAATCAAAATGCCGCTCGATGGCTCTGAACAACAAGCGCTGCCATTTTTTAATACCCTATTTGGTTTGCTCGAACTATTTGAACGCTTTGATCTTAAAACCGAACTGAACCGTGATCTCGACACGCAGAAACAATTCGTGCAACAGTGGTCGAAGCACCCACAAGTTGATAAGGAGATGGTCGCACTGCTCCTACATCGGCTTGGAGAGGCTCAAGAACAACTTGGCACTGCGGCTCAATCTGTCAAAGCCTTGAAAGAAGATGCGTTTTTATCAAGCATGAGACAGCGATTTTCCCAACCTGGATACCAAGCATTGTTTGATCTCCCGCAGTTACAAACATGGCTGAGTCAGAGCCCAGCGAGTCAAATTGAACACCAAGAACATTGGCGCACTCAACTTGCCGATTTTCAACACGCACTGTCGCAGCTACTGGGTTTATTGAGAGAGCGTGCCCCTTTCGAAACCGTTCGAGCAAAAAAAGGTTTTTGGCAGGAAAGTGCCGATCCATTAGCTATTCTACGCATGAAAATAACCGCCGATGACGCGGTTTACCCCGTTGTGTCTGGTCACCGTCAACGCTTTACAGTACGTTTGATGACATTAAACAGTGGTCAGAGTAACGCGTATCAGCACGACTTAGATATTCAACTTGCTCGATGTTATGAGCAGTAAACAAGAGGAACAGCGTATGCCAACTCACGTCGATTGCCCAACTTGCGGCGATACAGTCCAATGGTCAGAAAAGGCCGCCTACCGTCCTTTTTGTAGCGAGCGCTGTAAGCTTATCGACCTAGGAGAGTGGGCAAATGAAGAGAAAGCTATTCCTGGCGAGCCGGCTCAAATACCCGAGCAGTCAGCCAACGATGATTATTAATGGGATTGTGCGTCCATAAGGCAGTCGACGATGGGTTGATTCGCATCAGGAAACTGATAAGCATCGAGCTGAGCGATATCAGCCCAAACAAATTCTTGCCCTTCCATCTGGCGTGCAGTCCCGGTATATGACAGCACCCACCACACGTCAAGTAATACGCGCTTATCACGGTACTGGTGTTCGACAACCGTGAGTGGTGCACAGTCCGTCACGGCGATATTACACTCTTCTTTTAGTTCGCGAATGAGTGCTTCGGTGACTGACTCACCCTGCTCGACTTTTCCACCAGGAAATTCCCATTTACCACCTTGGTGCTGATGGTTCAGTCGTTTGGCGATAAATATCTCGCCTTGCTCATTTTTAATTACGCCCACAGCTACGTGAACTGTGGGCGTCGTACTATCAGACATAATTAGAGTTTACCGTGGCAATGTTTATATTTTTTACCCGAGCCACATGGACACGGCTCATTGCGGCCCACTTTCGTTCCGCGTTGAGCCGGTTGTTGCTGATCGCCCGATTCTGCATTGGTATCGGCTGATGCAGTAGCACTCGCTTGCTCATGCTTGAACTCTCGCGGTGCGCTGTCTGCTGCTTTACGTTGCTGATCAACCGCATCAACATCTTCAGGCGCGCGCACACGGACGCGGCTCAATAACGTGACAACATCAAGTTTTAGGTTTTCCAGCATTTCACTGAATAATTCAAATGCCTCGCGCTTGTACTCTTGTTTCGGGTTCTTCTGCGCGTAACCACGTAAGTGAATACCTTGGCGCAGATGATCCATCGCTGCTAAGTGCTCTTTCCAATGTTGGTCAAGGCTTTGTAGCATCACCGACTTTTCAAAGCGGCGCAGAACTTCTGCACCCACAAGCGCTTCTTTTTCTTTGTAGGCATCGACTAGCGCATTTAAAACACGCTCGCGTAATACTTCTTCGTGGAAGTGCTCATCCTCATCAAGCGACTTTTGCAATTCAACTTCGATATCAAAGTCGGCACGAAGACGCTCTTCCAAACTCGGCAGATCCCAAAGCTCAGCAAGCGACTGCGGCGGCACGTATTCATCAATTACCGCGTTAATAACGTCTTCACGTATTACATCAATCGTCGCTGAAATATCGCCTTCATCGAGTAATTCGTTACGCTGTTCGTACACCACACGGCGCTGGTCATTCGCAACATCATCATATTCAAGCAACTGTTTACGCACATCAAAGTTTCGACCTTCGACTTTGCGCTGAGCGTTTTCAATTGCACGAGTCACCCATGGGTGCTCAATCGCTTCTCCCTCTTTCATTCCAAGGCGCTTCATCATAGTCGCCATACGTTCTGAGGCGAAAATCCGCATCAATGGATCTTCTAAAGAGAGGTAAAAACGCGATGAACCTGGGTCACCCTGGCGACCTGAACGTCCCCGTAGCTGGTTATCAATACGGCGTGACTCATGGCGCTCAGTACCGATGATATGTAAGCCGCCCGCTTCTATGACTTTGTCATGAAGCACTTGCCATTCTTGTTTGATTTTCTCAATCTTATCGTTGTCCGGCTCTTCTAGCTTCTCAACATCTGATTTCCAGTTGCCGCCTAATACGATATCCGTACCACGACCCGCCATGTTGGTGGCGATGGTCACCGCGCCGGGACGACCCGCTTGGGCAACAATGTCGGCTTCTTGTTGGTGAAACTTCGCATTAAGTACCGCATGAGGGATCTTTTTCTTCTTCAGCAAGCTCGAAAGCAATTCTGAGTTTTCTATAGAGACGGTACCAACCAAGACGGGACGGCCTTGTTTTCGACACTCTTCTATATCCTCAGCGATGGCTTCATATTTTTCGCGGGTCGTTAGATATATCAAGTCGGCACGATCATCGCGCACCATCGGACGGTTGGTCGGAATCACGACCGTTTCTAAGCCATAAATGGACTGGAACTCGAACGCTTCGGTATCCGCTGTACCGGTCATACCGGCAAGCTTGTCATACAATCGGAAATAATTCTGGAAAGTAATCGATGCCAAGGTTTGGTTTTCATTTTGGATTTCAACGCCTTCTTTGGCTTCCATCGCTTGGTGCAAACCTTCCGACCAACGACGGCCTTCCATCGTACGCCCAGTGTGTTCGTCAACGATGATGATTTTTCCATCTTTAACGATATAGTCAACATCGCGGCTAAATAAATGGTGCGCTCTCAACGCAGCATTAATGTGGTGCAGTAAAGTAATATTAGCGGCTGAATACAGCGAGTCGTCCTCGCCCAACATGCCACGCTCTTTCAGTAATGACTCAATATGCTCTTGGCCATTCTCAGTGAGATGCAACTGCTTTGCTTTTTCATCGATGGTAAAGTCACCGTCGCCACGTTCTTCTTCGGTGTCTTCCTTTTCTTGACGCACCAACAAAGGTACGAGCTCATTCATTTTTTTATACATCTCAGAGCTATCTTCCGCGGGACCCGATATAATTAACGGAGTCCGCGCTTCATCGATCAAGATCGAGTCAACCTCATCTACTAGCGCATAATGTAGTTCGCGTTGTACACGTTCCTCTGGCGAAAATGCCATGTTGTCACGTAAATAGTCAAAACCGAACTCGTTGTTTGTGCCATAGGTGATATCAGCTTGATAAGCCGCCTTCTTATCTTGCGGCTGCATGCCGGGGATATTGAAAGCTACTGACATGCCTAAAAACTCAAACAATGGGCGGTTAAACTCAGCATCACGCTTAGCGAGATAGTCGTTAACCGTAATGATATGAACGCCTTTGCCCGTCAATCCGTTAAGATACGCAGGCAAAGTCGCCGTTAGGGTTTTACCCTCACCGGTTTTCATTTCAGCGATACGGTTTTCATCGAGAACCATACCACCCACCATCTGCACGTCGAAGTGGCGCATTTTAAACACACGCTTGCTTGCTTCGCGAACGGTGGCGAATGCCTCCTCAAGAAGGCTATCTAATTTGGCACCTTCGTTAAGACGTTTTCTGAACTCTGTGGTTTTTTCTTTTAGTTGTTCGTCTGATAACGCCTCGAACTCTGGTTCGAGTTGATTAATTCGATTCACGCGTTTTTGAAGCGTTTTTAAAATACGGTCGTTACGACTCCCAAATACTTTTCTGAACAAACTGCCTAGCATGAGAACGAGTTATCCTGTTTTTTCAAAATTAAAAAATTCGGCAGCTGCAGGCCACCGCATCTAATGATTCAAACTGAACCGTTAATCCGCTGAACGATATACGAAACGATTCGGGTCTATCTGCTTTCCATTACGGAGCACTTCATAATGGACGTGAGGTCCGGTCGAACGACCTGTGTTACCCATCTCGGCAATGACTTGTCCACGGGTGACCACATCTCCAACCTGCACATTGATCGTCTCATTATGACCATAGCGCGTCTTCAAACCACCCCCGTGGTCAATTTCGACTAAGTTTCCATAGCCCCAACGTTCACCGGCCCAAGTCACCACGCCTGCACCTGTGGCGATGACTTTTACATCCTCGTCATAACTGGCAAAGTCTAGACCTTTGTGCATCGCGGGTTTGCCATTAAACGGATCCTTACGCACACCATACTGCGATGAGAGCCAACCACTACTGATAGGACTACCTGCAATGAAGCTTTCACTATTAACATTGTGATTCATCATCACAGATTCAAGTAACGAGAGTTGTTTTTGCTTGTCAGCAATTTTTGACAGCATGTGCTCAATATCAGTTAAAACTTCTGTGCTATTTGATTTGGGCAACGCGACCGCTTCAGTTTCTGGCCCCCCTAAAGGAATGCCGGATTCAAAACTGAACTCACCGTTATTTAGGTTCGCCTTTTGCGCGAGCCTTTCACCAAGCGCGTCTAAACGACGCATGTGCGCTCTCAACTCGCCCAAATAAACGGTCATCGCGCCGAGACGTTTCTCAGTCTCGCTATACAGATCGGCGACCGCCTTAGATTGTAACGCCAAGTTTTTTTGCTCTTCGCTAATTTTCTCTTGTGCCACACGCGGATCGACACCTTGATAACTCCAAGGCTTGAAATAAGCGACACCCACTAACGCAGCTAAGCCGATATAAGAAAAAAATCGACGCCGCGATAGCCGGAAACTAAAACGAATTTTGGAGCCTTTATAAAAGACTGATAAACTCATTAGTACTCTCTTATTATGGGTTTACAGCAACGACTAAGCGCACATGAACTCTAAACCTAAGACCACCAAACAGTGGCTAGATAATCAACGCGATCATAACACGTTGAGCCAATACGCACAGTTTGCCGTTCAACTCCGTGATTGGCAACTACTCTTTGCACGTAGCCTACCCGCAAACCTTGCCGCTGAATGCGATTTGCTTAATATTCGCGACGGCAAGATTATCGTACGCACGCGCTCTGCATCAGCAGGGACTCAGTTGCGAGCATTAGCGCCCCGGTTAATCAAGACTTTTTGCGAGACGGGCACCAGCGTTCACTCACTTAGCGTCGATATTGATCCTACCAACCGCTCTCAGGGGCGTGACCCAACCTCGCCCGAAATGAGCCGCCAGCAGCGCTTGTTAAGGCTCGCTGAGGAAAGCAGTGAACCCCTTAAGACTCAGCTGCTTAAGCTCGCAGAACAAATTGCTAACAGCACTAAATTAACGCCAGACGAATAAAAAAAGGTGCATAGTTTTCACTAAGCACCTTTTCAAATACGCACAGGCTATGTTTCGACATCAAGCGAGTGAAGGTGACCAATATTTAATGGGTGCTTCAGACGCTTTATCTTCAAATGTCACGAACTCCCAAGCTGACTGCTGTGCTAGCAACGCTTGTAGTAACTGATTATTTAACGCATGGCCTGATTTATAAGCTCTCAAGTGACCTAAAATACTATGGCCACCCATGTACAAATCACCAATCGCGTCTAACATTTTATGTTTAACGAACTCATCGTCGTAACGCAGACCATCTGTATTCAGGACTCTAAACTCGTCTAACACCACTGCGTTATCAAAACTTCCACCTAAAGCCAGGTTGTTTGCACGCAAGTATTCGATGTCTTTCATAAAGCCGAACGTACGCGCACGACTTATTTCCTTGATAAACGCCGAACTACTGAAATCCATCGAGACCGTCTGACCGGTTTCAGAGATCGCAGGGTGGTCGAAATCGATAGCAAAGTCGATGCGGAAACCATCATGGGGTAGCAGTTCCGCCCACTTTCCATCGTCTTCGACACGAATAGGCTGTTTGATTCGAATAAATTTCTTCGCACTCGCTTGCTCTTCAATGCCCGCGCTTTGTAGCAGGTACACAAAGGGGTGAGAGCTTCCGTCCATAATCGGGATCTCGTGCGAATCAACTTCGATAATCAAGTTGTCGATGCCAACGCCCGCTAATGCGGCGAGCAAGTGCTCAACCGTCGACACTCGAACGTTGTCTTCGTTGATTAAACACGTACACAACTGGGTATCTCGTACCCAATCAGCGCGAGCTGGGATGTCCACCACCGGGTCTAAATCGACACGGCGGAATATCAACCCTGTGTTGGCCGGCGCGGGGCGCAAAGTTAAGTTCACTTTGTTGCCGCGGTGTAGACCCACACCTGTGGTTGAAATCGCTTTTTTAAGTGTACGTTGTGTAATCATTAATCGAATTCACCTATCCAATCAAATCTGCTGCGCGAAACGCGGTCTGACATTATACGATAAATGTCATGTATGACGCAAATTTTGCTTAATTTTTACGCATTAATCCACTTGCTTCCGCAAAAACGCTGGGATATCCAAATAGTCGAGCTCTTTTTCTGCGCTTTGCTTAGGTGCTGGCTTGCGCGCTGGCTCTGCTTTGTGTTCAGCTGCTGGCTCTTGCTCCTCGTCGTAGTGCGGTGCTGCCGAGCTACGATCTAAATCGCGTCGATAAGTTGCTGCCGGTTCGCGCTTAGGTGCTTGTGCTGCGTTATTGACCAAGGAGATATCTGGCTTGCGCTCTGCACCAATACCGGTCGCAACAACAGTGACACGTAATTCATCAGACATCTCAGTATCGATAACGGTTCCCACAATGACGGTTGCATTATCAGAAGCAAACGCCTTGACGGTATTACCAACCGTTTCAAACTCATCGATACTCATATCCATGCCCGCAGTCACGTTGACGAGAACGCCACGCGCACCGGAAAGGTCGATATCTTCTAGCAATGGACTATTGATAGCCATTTCAGCGGCTTCTTGCGCTCGGTCTTCGCCACTGGCTACGCCTGTGCCCATCATAGCCGTACCCATTTCTTTCATGACCGCCCGCACATCGGCAAAGTCGACGTTAATCAGACCCGGACGAGTAATGAGTTCGGCAATACCTTGTACGGCACCTAGCAGTACATTGTTAGCCGCGCTAAACGCATCGAGTAAGGTGGTACCACGCCCCATCACTTTTAATAGCTTTTCGTTAGGAATGGTAATCAATGAATCGACACTCTGTGCCAAGGCGTTGATACCCTCTTCGGCTACCGCCATACGCTTCTTACCCTCGAACGGGAACGGCTTGGTCACCACAGCCACGGTTAAAATGCCCAGTTCCTTCGCTACCTCAGCGACCACCGGTGCCGCACCCGTACCGGTGCCGCCGCCCATGCCCGCAGCGATAAAGACCATGTCGGCGCCTTCAAGTTGCGCACGAATGTTATCGCGGTCTTCTTCCGCCGACTGGCGCCCGACTTCTGGATTCGCGCCTGCACCCAAGCCCTTAGTAATATCAGAGCCGAGCTGAATAGTAACATCGGCACTATGGTTTCGGAGTGCTTGCGCATCGGTGTTTGCAGCGATGAACTGCACACCTTCGATTGACTCTTTAACCATATGCTGGACGGCGTTACCGCCACCACCGCCGACACCAATAACCTTGATGACGGCTTCACTTTCGTAATTATCCATCAGTTCAAACATTTTTCTTCTCCCTACCTGCTTTTACTTGCTACCCCAGCGATTAAAACTCACCTTTAAACCAGTTTTGCAGCTTTTGCCACATACCGATCACGTCAGTTTTACTGCTTTCTTGTTGCGATGCCGTCGCGTCTTCTTGACCGTACTTTAACAGTCCAACAGCGGTCGCATAAACCGGATCCTCTACGTAATCTTTTAAACCTTTTATATGGAGCGGTTTACCTATGCGCACTGGCATCTGAAAAATCTCTTCTGCGAACTCAATACAACCCTGCATCTTTGCACTGCCGCCCGTTAGCACAACGCCGGCGGCCACTTGCTCATCCAGGCCACTCTGCACTATCTCTTCGCGAACTAACTCGAACAACTCTTGGTAACGCGGCTCGACCACCTCTGCCAACGTGTGACGAGACATCATCCGAGCGGGTCGCCCGCCGACAGAGGGGACTTCGATGGTATCTTCCATACTGACCAACCCGCGCAATGCACAGGCGTGCTCGGTTTTTATTTGCTCGGCATGATTAGTCGGCGTACGGAATATCTTCGCGATATCACTCGTTACTTGGTTGCCCGCCGCCGGAATGACTGCGGTATGACGCAGTACACCGCCAGCATAAATACAAATGTCAATGGTACCACCGCCCATATCAACTAAGGCGACACCCAGATCCTTTTCGTCATCGGTCAGCACGGAAATGCTGGACGCTAACGCTGAAAAAATCAGCTTATCAACCTGCAAGCCACAGCGTTCAACCGCTTTAGTGATATTCTTTGCCATATCATTGGCACAGGTGATGATATGAACCTTTGATTCCATGCGAACGCCCGACATGCCGATGGGGCTACGAATACTCTCTTGCGAATCGATCACGTACTCCTGTGGTAGCACGTGTAGTATTCGACGTTCTTTCGCAATCGGTACGGATTGTGCCGCGTGAATAACATTGTCCACATCATCTTGTGTTACTTCTGCCTCATTAACCGGCACCATACCGCTTTCGTTCTGGCATGAAATATGACGACCCGAAATATTAAGGTATACCGAAGCAATTCGACAGTCAGCCATCAACTCAGCTTCATCCACTGCACGCTGAATCGACTGCACAACCAAATTAAGATCGTTAACGCCACCCTTATCCATACCGCGCGCTGTTGTTACGCCTACGCCAATGACACTGATATCATCATCAGGCAACAACTCTCCTACCAAGGCAGTGACCTTGCTAGTTCCGATATCTAATCCAACGACCATTTGTCGTTCAGTGGTCTTCGACATAGTTGTTTAACTCTCTTCTGCTTCCTTTGGCTGCCAACTCACGGCAACCCCTGTATCATACCGTAAATCAACGGCTTCTATGCGTTGCTTTTCATTGTTCGGATGCGACTTAATCTTCGGTAATAAATCAATAAAGCGCTTTATCCGTTCTGCCGTCGCTTCGCGTCCTAGTTTTAACTCGATACCCGACGTCAATACGACATTGACAGAAAATCTATCCGTTAGTCGTAATGCTGAGATGCTTAGACCATTTAACGACAGTAGCCCTTGTAAATCACGATACGCCGTAAGCGTTTGCTCTACCTCGCGCTCTGGCCCAAACAATTGAGGCAGCGCTTGTGGTAGCTTGCGGGTATCGAGCTCAGCACTAAATACATCCCCTTCTGCATTCAATAACCGGTCGCCATTCCAATGAGCGATCGGCGTCTGCTCCGTCACATGGACCGATAATCGATCGGGCCACACTTTGCGCAGTGAGGCTTGCTTAACCCACGGTAACGCCTCAATGCGCGCTCTAATTTGGTCCACATCGGCCGTAAAAAAACTGCCTAGCGGCTGCGCTAATATAGCTTCTCTAATGGCCGCCACGTCCGTTTGCTGCAATTGACCTTGTACGTTGAATCGCGCTAACGGTACTTGTTGCTCATCTTCTAGCACATCCATCAAATACCAGGTGCCAAATACAAAGCCCCCTATGGTCACCACACAAATCACCACCCCGAGCCAAAAGTTCCACTGCGTTAGCGGGGGTAGCTTGGCATGTTGGCTCATTTACTGCTCCAGTGTCTGTGCCAAAATATTCCAGACTAACTGTTCAAATGACAGACCATATTGTTTTGCAGCCATAGGTACTAAACTTTTCTCGGTCATTCCTGGAACTGCATTGGCTTCTAGTAAAAACCACTGACCTTCGTCATCACGCATGGCATCAATGCGTCCCCAACCGCGACCATCGATGGCTGAAAATGCCAACACAGCTAAGTGACGCAGATACCCCTCATCTTCGTCAGATAATCCGGCCGGGCAGTGATACTGGGTATCGTTTGCCTGATATTTGGCAGAAAAATCATAAAACTGATGCGGCGTTTGTAACCGTATGACGGGTAATGCCTCATCATTTAACAGTGCTACGGTGTATTCTTTCCCGTTGATCCAACGTTCGACCAGTACGTCGCTCTGGTAGCGCAATGCTTCTCTTATCGCCGCATCTAACTCGCCGGCTTCGGACGCAACGCTCATACCAATTGATGAGCCTTCTAAGGCAGGCTTGACGATGACCTTATCACCCAGCTGTTTCAATATTTGTGCTGCATCCCACTGGGCACTGCCGACGCGAATGACGATTGACGGAGCAACAGGCAAGTGCAAACTCTGCCAGATTTGCTTTGTACGCACTTTATCCATCGCCAATGCGCAACCTAAAACGGCGCTACCGGTATAAGGTACGTTTAACGATTGCAGCGCGCCTTGCATTGCGCCATCCTCGCCTCCACGACCGTGTAAAACGATAAATGCACGGTCGACACCAAGACTCAATAAATCAGTAATTGGACGCTCCGCCGGATCGAAGGCGAACGCATCAATTTGCTGGGCAATTAACGCATTCAGTACCGCATGACCCGATTTCAACGAAACTTCTCGTTCCGCAGAGTTTCCGCCCATCAGCACAGCTACCTTACCAAAGTCGGAAGACTTCATAGAGCCTCCTTTCGACAATCAAATACTTCGCTTGTCAGTCGTTTAGCTAACTGCCCAACGTTACCTGCGCCTTGAGTCAGGAGAAGGTCTCCCGGTTGTAAAACATCGCCAATAATTTCCAGCAATGCATCCGTGTCAGAAACATAGATTGGATCGAGCTGACCGCGCTGACGAATAGAGCGACAGAGCGAACGGCTGTCAGCACCTGAAATAGGAGTTTCTCCGGCGCCATAAACTTCAAGTAGTAATAACGTATCAACCTGCGATAGTACGTTGACAAAATCTTCATACAGGTCTCGCGTACGCGAATATCGATGTGGCTGAAAAGCCATGACCAGACGTTTATCAGGCCAGCCTTGACGCGCCGCTTTAATAGTCGCATCAACCTCGGACGGGTGGTGACCATAATCATCGACCACCATCACACCATCCGGTGTCTCGGTTGACCAACCGGAAACTCGACACTCACCATGGTATTCGAACCTTCGTCCGATTCCCTCAAATTTATTTAATGCGCGCTGGATGGCATCATCTTCAATCCCCTCATCCGAAGCGACCGCAACAGCCGCTAATGCATTGAGAACATTGTGGCGTCCAGGCAGATTCAGTGAGACATTTAATGGCGCATGTCCATCGCGTAGAACTTTAAAATGACTTTGTCCTTGATGCTGATGGTAGTCCACTGCTCGCACATCAGCGTCCTCGCTAAAACCATAGGTGATCGCTTGGCGACCGACGCGGGGAATCAACTCACGTACCGCAGGGTCATCGATACACATGACTGCTAAGCCATAAAACGGCAAATTGTGCAGAAAATCGACATAAGTATCGAGTAAACGGCTAAAGTCCCCACCGTATGTATCCATGTGATCAGCTTCGATATTGGTGACCACCGCCACCATCGGTTGCAGGTGCAAAAACGAGGCGTCACTTTCATCTGCTTCGGCAATCAGGTATTTGCTCGAACCCAAGCGAGCATTACTTCCCGCCGAGTTAAGTAAGCCACCGATAACGAAAGTCGGATCACGCTCGGCTTGCGCGAATACACTGGCAACTAACGAAGTCGTCGTTGTTTTACCGTGCGTTCCAGCGACGGCGATGCCATGTCTAAAGCGCATCAATTCAGCCAGCATTTCAGCACGGCGTACAATCGGGATACGCTGCTGTTGCGCAGCATCAAGCTCAACATTGTCCGGTTTAATCGCACTACTTACAACTACGACATCGGCGTCTTCAACATTGACGGCCCGGTGTCCGATAAAAAGCTCTGCACCGATAGCAGCCAAGCGCTGTGTATTCGCATTTTCGGCAACATCGGAGCCAACAACGCAATAACCCTGATTCAGCAATACTTCGGCGATACCTGCCATACCAGCGCCACCAATACCGATAAAGTGGATACGCTTGACGCGACGCATCTCAGGCACGTTAACAATGGTAAAAGGTTGTTGTGACGTTTGGCTCATAACGCTCTCTCTACTGCTGGTTGAGGGTGGGTCTCGCCCGCCAAAACCTGAAGGCACAGGTCGACAATATGGTCTGTTGCTTGCAACTCACCGACCGAGCGGGAAAAGCTCGCCATTTTCCATAGTTGCGAAGGTGCTTGCAATAGACTTTGCAAGGACTTTGCAAGGTTTTCAGCGGTGAACTCATCCTGCGCGATGAGAAGCGCTCCACCCGCATCAGTCACCGCCTTGGCGTTAGCGGTCTGGTGATCATCAACGGCATGTGGAAGCGGCACAAATATAGCGGCTCTACCAATGCCACAGATCTCAGATACCGAAAGCGCACCAGCGCGACTAATAATGATATCGGCAGCCGCATAAGCACTCGCCATATCATCAATAAACTCGACAACCTCAACCGTATGGTGTTCATTATTGAGTGCACCATAATGCGCCTCAACCGAAGCAGCATTTCCAGCCCCTACCTGGTGTGTCACATTTAAGGACGCGTCAACTTGCAAGAGTGCCTCGGGCAACGTTTGATTAAAGACACGCGCACCCAAGCTGCCGCCGACGATCAATATATTCGTTGACGCCGTTGCTTGTTCACGATCTGCTTGATGCGCCGCTTTAATAATATCTTGTCGCAACGGATTACCCACTCGATACACATGATCGCGCTTTAATAACTGCAAACTCTTCGAGCGTGACTTATCCAATGGCAATCCCAGTAATACCGTATTCGCCCATCGAGCAAGTAACAGTGTCGTCATGCCCGGAACTGAGTTTTGCTCGTGAGTTATCAGTGGCACACCAAGACCATGCGCCACCCAACCGACAGGGGCACATACGTAACCGCCAAATGTAAGCACTAAGTCGGGTTGAAGCTGATGAAACAATTTACGCGTCTGGCGCCAAGCCGAAAACAGTGTCTTCGGCATGCTAATGAGCCTCTTAACGCCGTGACCGCGAAGTCCTGTCATCGAAATGCGATGCAATGTAAAACCGTGTTGGGGCACAACTTTTGCTTCGATACGCTGTTCTTCCGTACCTACCCACTCGACCTGATGACCCTCACTGCGCAACTGCTCAGCAACGGCAAGCGCAGGAAAAACGTGGCCACCGGTGCCCGCTGCCGCGATTAAAATACGACTCATTCGGCACCTCCGCGTGGGGTCACTTTGCGTCCGGTCATGCGGCGTTCATGATCAATTCGAAGTAGCAGTCCGACAGCCATACAGGATACTAAGAGGCTGGTACCACCGTAACTGACTAATGGGAGCGTCAGCCCTTTGGTTGGCAAAGCACCGGATGCCACGCCGATATTAACGAAGGCTTGGATGCTAAACCAGACACCAATACCATAAGCAAGGTACCCGCCGTAGCGCTTTTGTACCATTAGACAACGACGGCCAATAATTAGTGCACGAACCACAACCATCAACACGAGCGTGATAACCGCCATCACGCCCAGGAACCCTAGTTCTTCAGCTACGACGGACATAATAAAGTCAGTGTGCGCCTCTGGCAGGTATTGTAATTTCTGGATACTGTTTCCCAGTCCCACTCCTGATAGATGCCCCTGCCCGAATGCAATCAGAGACTGCATAAGCTGATAACCAGCTCCGAACGGATCCTTTTCGGGCTCTAGAAAGGTCAGTAAGCGCTGCATGCGATAAGGCTCGATGACAATCAGCAATATAAGCGCCAGCACACAGGTGATAAAGACACTGAAGAACTGCCACAGTTTAGCCCCTGCTAAAAACAGCATTGCAATAGTGGTTGCTGATAACACCGCAACGGTGCCGAAATCCGGTTGCATGAGCAACAACACTGCAGCTAAAAACAACAGCGCCATGGGCTTTATAAAGCCTTTTGTCGCCTCACGTAACTCGACCTCTCGACGATCGAGATAGCTCGCCATATAAATATAAAAGAATAATTTAGCCAGCTCAGCGACCTGAATGGTAATGGGTCCAATTTTTATCCAACGCTGTGCCCCATTTACCGAGTGCCCTACCGCGAGAACAGCCAGCAACAATGCTAACCCTATCAGTAGCAACTTCCCGCTGTGTTTTTGCCACAACTGTGTTGGTACGGCGAGCGTTGCAAATAGCACAACCAGACCTGCAGTGACATAAATGGTATGACGAATCGCAAAATAAAACGGCTGTCCAGTTAACTTATCGGCAGTCGGCAAAGAAGCTGAGGTAACCATAACAAAGCCAAAGACCAACAGCGTGATTGCCAACGTGAACAATGTACGATCATATAAGCATTGCGATGCATTAGGGCGCAACCAAGCCCATGCAGCAACGCCCAAGTGCTTGCTGCGCTCGGTTATATTGAGTTGCAACTGCTGTTCACGCGCTGCGCTCATATAACCTCACTATATGCTCTTGAAAAACCTTGCCGCGTTCGACAAAATTTTTAAACTGATCGAGACTAGCGCAGGCTGGAGATAGAACAACCCAGTCTTCTGCTTCAGCGATTTGCTGCGCCGTTTTTACCGCGTCCGACAAGTGCTCGCAGTAACGCGCTCCTTTTCTTAATTCAGCAATTTTTTTACCGTCGCGACCGATCGTCAGTAAGACATCCACCTGACTCAATACCGGTAGGAGTTGCGTAAACTGCGCTCCTTTACCATCACCGCCAGCGATAAGAATGAGCCGCCCATTAATCATCGGGCGCAGGCCATTGATCGCCGCCTCGGTAGCACCGATATTGGTCGCTTTCGAGTCATCTACCCAGCGCACACCCTGAGCCTCGTAAACGACTTGGCAACGATGCGGTAAGCCGGTGAAGTCTGCAATAGCGGCAATGCCTTTATCTGGACTGAGACCAAGCGTTTCTGCAAGTGCGAGTGCCGCTTGAATGTTCACTAAATTGTGCGTACCCGCTAGAGCAAATCTATCAGCTCGTGCCAAAATGCTCCCGTTACGAGTCATCGCGATGCCCGCGTCGTCTTTTACTAGCCCATAGTCACTGACGCTCTCATCGACACCCACTGTCACAACTGAATCTGGCACAATCTTCGGCCAGTGTTGTTGGTCTTGTCGATTAAGCACGCTCACCGATGCATGGTTAAAAATATTCAGTTTTGCTTCGAAATAAGACTGCTCAGAGTCATATCTATCAAGATGATCAGCACTGACATTAAGCAGTGCTGCCGCGTTCAATTTCAAACTCCGTGTGGTCTCCAGTTGAAAACTGGACAACTCTAACACGTAAGCATCTGCGTCTTGCTGCAACGCGTCTAGCACCGGCACGCCAATATTACCAGCGGCGACCCATCGGTAGCCGTGATATTGACCCATTTGCTCAACCAGTGTTGTCACCGTTGACTTACCATTCGAACCTGTGACTGCAACGACCGGACGTTGATTCAGTTGCGCAAAAATCTCTACGTCGCCTACGATAGGAACACCCGCATCCCGCGCCATCTGGATATCAGCATCACGCGCGTCTAGCCCAGGGCTTACCACAATTAGGTCCGCGGCTAGTAGATCTTCAAGTCGCCAGCCGCCCGTTGTTACATGCTCTGTGCCAACAAGGTCTACAATGTCATCCAGCCCGGGTGGGTGTTCACGACTATCAAAGATGCGAATATCGCACTCTGCATTTAGGGGACTGTTTTCACCGGCAAAGAAGCGCACGACGGAGCTACCGGACTGACCTAACCCCAGTACAACGACACTGTCTATCTGCTGCCAATGAATACGTTTTTCCATAACTCTTGAGTTACCTCAGCTTCAAGGTTGCGAGACCAATAAGTACAAACATCAATGACAAAATCCAGAAACGTACGATTACGCGTGGTTCTGGCCAGCCTTTTAATTCGTAGTGGTGGTGAATAGGAGCCATACGAAATACGCGTTTACCCCGCAACTTGTAAGAACCGACTTGTAGCATCACCGAGAGCGTTTCCATGACGAATACGCCTCCCATGATGAAAAGCACGAGCTCTTGTCTGACTAAAATAGCAATCACACCCAGCGTTGCGCCGAGTGCTAATGATCCCACGTCACCCATGAACACCATCGCTGGGTAGGTGTTAAACCATAGGAAGCCGAGTCCGGCACCGACGATAGCTGCACATACGACTAACAATTCACCGGATAAAGGCAGATAAGGGATCTGCAGATACTCCGCGAAATTGACGTTACCCGACACATAAGCAAAAATGCCTAGCGCCCCGGCTACCATCACGGTTGGCATAATCGCTAACCCGTCCAAACCATCGGTTAGGTTGACGGCGTTGCTGGTGCCGACGATGACAAAATACCCTAAAAATAAGTACAACAGACCGAGTTGCGGCATCACTTCTTTAAAAAACGGCACGAGTAAAGCCGTTTCCGCAGGAATCTGGCTACTCCAATAAAGAAATCCGATTGCGCAACTGGCGATAATGGACTGCCAAAAGTATTTCCACTTGGCAATCAGACCTTTCGGATCCTTTCGAACGACCTTTCGGTAATCATCAACAAAACCAATGACACCAAAACCAACCACGACAAAAAGTGTGACAATCACGTATTTGTTTTCGAGATTGGCCCATAACAATGACGATGCCACGATCGCCGCTAGAATGAGTACCCCACCCATCGTAGGCGTACCGGATTTACTGAGATGACTCTCAGGTCCATCATCGCGCACTGTTTGACCAATTTGCAGTCGCTGGAGCCTACGAATCAACCAAGGTCCCAACCAGACCGACAACATAAGCGCACTCAACACACTTAGAATCGCTCTTAGTGTGAGATAAGAAAAAACATTAAAACCACTTTCGAACTGAGTAAGATACTCAGCCAACCAAACTAGCATGCGTGCTGATCTCCTTGTAAACGAGCGCTTTTATAGTGTTCTTGTAACGCGTTAACAACACGCTCCATGTGTGAAGAGCGTGAGCCTTTGACCAACACTGTGACGTGTTCACTCACGGATCGTTGCGTAATGGTTTGTAAAATTTCATCCACAAGTGTCGCGAACGATGAAAAATGCTTGCCTCCACGACCATTGAAGACCTCGCTAGCACTTTGACTCAACACACCAAGCGTAAAGAATTTGCTGATGCCTGCTTGTATCGCGTGGTCGCCTACTTCTTCGTGATAAGCGCGTGCTTCTGCCCCTAGCTCCGCCATATCACCGAGTACCATGATAGTGGTGCCTTGATAACTACCCAGGAGATCGAGCGCTGCCTTTGTTGAGGCAACGCTGGCATTGTACGTGTCGTCGATAACAGTCACATTTTCGGTGAGTTGCATTGGGGTCAACCGACCTTTGACAGGTGCTACATTGGCAAGCCCGGTAGCGATTTCCTCGGCAGACATGCCCACTTCCAATGCTGCGGCACTGGCAGCCAGTGCGTTTTTGACGTTATGTAAACCGCTCAGTTGTAATGAAACCGTCCAATGCTGATCGTTAATGCTCAACTTAAATGTGGGCTGTCCCAAACTATTCAGTTCGATCTGACTCGCTCTTACATCGGCCTGTTCACTTAAACCAAAGGTTTGCAACCGCTTACCAGCACGGACGTTTCGCCAGCATGGTAAGTACTCACTTTCGTATGGAGTTATAGCGAGTCCATCCTCTGGCAAGCCTTGAAAGATTTCAGTTTTTGCTTTGGCAACACCATGTACCGAACCGAAACCTTCAACATGTGCCGCGCTGACATTATTCAGAATAGCGACGTCAGGACGGGTTAATGACGTGGTGTAGGCGATTTCACCGGCATGATTAGCACCCAACTCGACCACCGCATATTGATGCTGAGCTTCTAAACGTAAAAGTGTTAACGGTACACCAATATCGTTATTAAAGTTACCCGCGGTTGCCAGCACGTTATATCGCTGACCAATGATAGCGGCGAGCATCTCTTTTACTGTAGTTTTACCGTTACTACCGGTGATAGCTATCGTTTTAGGAGCGACTTCAGCCTTTACTGCCGCCCCAAGCAGACCCAACGCATAACGCGTATCTTCGACGAGGATATGCGGCGTCTGCTCATCAAGAGGCTGTTGCGTGATAACGGCAATAGCTCCCTGCGCGAGCGCTTGCGAGATAAAGTCATGCGCATCAAATTGCTCGCCTTTAAGCGCAATGAAGAGTGTAGAATCGAGCGCGTCGCGCGTATCAGTGCTGACCTTATTGATAACCTGTTGTGGGTTACTCGCGCCGCGTAGCTCGCCATTGACCGCCATCGCTACCCACGCCAAAGACACACTAATCATCGTTCACCCCACTTATCCAGTCTTGCACAATCTGCCGTTCGTTGTAATCAATACGCTCATGACCAATCACTTGATAGTCTTCATGACCTTTGCCTGCCAGCAAAACGACATCATCGGGGGCCGCACGCTCAATGGTATCCAGTACGGCTTGGCGACGCCCCTCCATACTATGCACCTTGCGCTTGTCGGCAATGCCGGCCATGATATCGGCAATAATTTGTTGTGGTGCCTCGGTGCGTGGATTGTCGTCCGTTACCACAACACGATCGGCAAACTCTGCAGCCACCTGGCCCATTTGCGGACGTTTACCGCGATCGCGATCGCCGCCGCAACCAAATACGCACCATAGCTTGCCTTTACAGTGCAATCGTAGCGCTTGAAGTACTTGCTGTAAGGCATCGGGAGTGTGAGCGTAATCAACGACCACCAAAGGTGAACTGCCTGCCTGAAATGCTTCCATACGGCCAGGCACGGGTGATAGGTGTCGACAATGTTGAGCGATGGCTGTTAACGATTGCTTCTGCGCCAGCATAATCGCCACCGCGCTCACAACATTATATACGTTGAACCGCCCTAGCAGCGGCGTAGAGAATTGTGCTTCGCGCCCCTCGTAAGCCAAAGTAAATGTCGTACCGTGTTCAGCAAAGGCAAGGTCGCTCACCTGAATATTCGCACGAGAATGACCTTGTAATGAAATTGACAGCCCATTGGAGGCACCCTCGAGCCAATCTCTCAAATACCGATCGTCTAAATTTATCACTCGGTGATTGGGCTCAAAGTCTTCAAATAGGCGCCGCTTAGCATCGACATAATGTGCCATGCTGCCGTGATAATCGAGATGGTCGCGGCTAATGTTAGTCGCGACTGCAGTATCAAAGCGCAATGCTTCAACGCGACGTTGGACCAGCGCATGCGATGATACCTCCATGGCGATGAAGTCAGCACCCTCTGCGACTAAGGTCGACAAGCGTTGCTGCACAGTTACAGCATCGGGTGTGGTGTGCTTTTCCGGCAACAGTTGACCAATAAGTCCACTGCCCGTCGTTCCAATGACGGCTGCGGTATAACCTAACTTTTCTGCCAACTGCGCAGCTAGGTGAGTCACCGAGGTTTTCCCATTGGTCCCCGTAACACCAATCAAAGTCGCGTGACGCGACGGGTGATTGAAAAAGCGCCCTGCGATTTCAGATAGCTGCTCCTTTACGCCAGGCATAAACACACAGACAGCGCCGCCGTTTTCTTCGTATCTTAAGCTCGAGCCTTCCGCCAGAATCGCTCGAGCACCCGCTGCGATAGCGGTGTTGATATAATCGCGTCCATCGGTCACATAGCCCGGTACAGCGACAAATAAGTCGCCGTTGGCGACTTGTCGGCTATCCAATTTTATACCGCTGACCGCTACATTAGGAAACGTAATCGGCAACGGTGGTAGCAAATCACGGAGTTGCATCAGCACCTCCCATAAAGCCTGCTGCTTTCATTGGTTGAACTGTCATATCGTCGGGCGGCACGTTAAGTAAACGCATTGTTTGTGAGACAATACTGGAAAACACGGGTGCAGCTGCGGTGCCCCCGTAGTAATCGTCAGTACCGGGTTCGTTGATCGTTACGACGACGACAATTTCTGGATTGGATGCAGGCGCAATACCCGCAAATAACGCAACGTACTCATCTCCGTATCCGCCAGTTGCGCGCGCTTTTCTGCTGGTACCGGTTTTACCCGCTATACGATACCCTGGGACTTGCGCTGCAGTCGCCGTACCGTCAGATACCACACGTTCCATCATGTGCATGACTGCTCGCGTGTTATCGGGGTTAAAGACCTGTTCTGATTCTGGTTTAGACTCACGGCGAAAGACCGTAAGAGGCATATCTCGCCCGCCGTTGGCAATCATCGTGTAAGCCTTTGCCAGCTGCAGTGTAGTGACTGAAAGTCCATAACCATAGGATAGCGTCGCCAATTCAAAATCAGACCAGCGACGTCTTGTTGTCAGTAAACCGTAGCTTTCTCCTAATAGCGAAACGCCCGTATCAGAACCAAAGCCCGCATCAAAGTAAGTCTCTAATAACTCATCGACACCTAACTCCAGCGCCATTGTTGTCACGCCTACGTTAGAAGAATGTTCAAGCACTTCTGTTAAAGAAATTTTGCCCAAGTTACGATGATCACTGACACGGCGTCCACCGATACGCAACCAACCAGGGTTTGTATCGATAATATCACCCACCTTGTGAGTGCCATGTTCCAGCGCACTGAGGACAACGAGCGGCTTTACTGTCGAGCCAGGCTCATAGGCATCGGTAATCGCACGGTTTCGCATTTTAAAACTTTGCAAATCAGCACGATTATTCGGGTTGTAGGACGGGCTATTGACCATTGCCAACAGTTCACCTGTTTTTACATTGACCACCACAGCAGAACCCGAAGTTGCCTGATTGTAGCGCACGGCTTTTTTCAGCTCGGTATAGGCAGTTGCTTGGATCCGCTGGTCAATGCTAAGTGTTAATTGTTTAGGTGGCTGCGCATCTGTTTGACTAATTTCCTCAATAACCCGCCCTTGCGCGTCCTTGCGATAAACTCGCTTACCGGGCGTACCAGTCAAGTGATCGTCGTATAGTAGCTCAAGACCTTCCTGGCCTTGTCCATCGATATTAGTAATGCCCACCAAGTGCGCACTAATTTCGCCAGTGGGATAGTAACGCCGTGACTCTGTTTTTAAATAAACGCCCGGAATACTGAGCTGCCGAACATAATCAGCCTCGCTCGGCGATACCTTTCTTTGCAGATAGACAAAGCGACGCTCAGGATTATCAACTTTTGCGACGAGTTCATCTCGATTCATCCGAAACGTTTCCGCAAGCGCTTGCCAACGGCGCTGATCAGCAAGCGCGCCGCTTTCTGCAATACGCTTCGGATCGGCCCAAACCGTTTCTACCGGAACACTCACCGCGAGCTCGCGGCCATTGCGGTCAACGATCATGCCTCGTTGTACGCCTAAGCTATCGGAACGCAGACTACGCAGATCACCTTGTAATGAGTACTGTTCTGGGTTGATCACCTGAATATAGGCGGCACGCGCAACCAAGATGCTGAATACGAAAAATAGCACGCTCAACGCTGTAATGAAGCGCCAGCGAGCACCCGCCGGATTCTGCTTCTTAACGTTACGTTGGTTCTTTTTGGGTGCGCGCTTTATTGCCATGGCACTAGCACCTCATGATTCGCATCGACGTCAATCATACCCAGTTGCTCTTGGGCGATTCGTTCAACTCGGCTATGTTCTGTGAGTGCTGTTTGTTCGAGCACTAAATGACGCCACTCGCGATCAATTTTATCTTGCGTCGAAAGTAATTCATCCCGCTCACTGGTCAACAGCCGGTTCTGGTGAGCGGTATATATCACTGTGAGTGCCGAGCCAATCACAGCGATCGCTAATAAAATGACCCACTTAAACCGCATTAAATCTTGCAGCAGCATAATAGGCAACGAAGGATAGCGTGTCTTAACCATGTGCTAGCCTCCGTGCGATACGTAACACCGAACTACGTGCGCGTGGATTCAATTCAAGTTCTGCCGCACTGGGTTTAATCGCTTTACTTTCCAGTGCTAAACGACGATCTTTATTCAGTTCAGCCTCAGTAATCGGTAGTCCCGGCGGAACTTGTTTGGGTTGGCTATGGGTACGCATGAAGCGCTTCACGATGCGATCTTCTAGACTATGAAAACTGATGACGACCAAGCGACCGTCCTCTTTTAACGCAGTCAAAGAAGCTTCTAGTGCGTCCTCGATTTGCTCCAACTCACGGTTCACATGTATACGAATCGCTTGAAAGCTGCGTGTCGCGGGATGCTTATGCTTTTCCTTAGATGGTACTAAACGACCAATCAACTCAGCCAACTGGCGAGTTCGAGTAAACGGCTTTTGCTCCCGATCATGAACAATCGCCCGCGCAATTTTGCGCGCAAAACGCTCTTCGCCGTAGGTTTTCAATACATAGGTAATATCATCTTCTTCGGCATAACTAAGCCAGTCTGCGGCGGTTTCGCCACGACTGCTATCCATACGCATATCTAGTGGTCCGTCGCGCATGAAACTAAAGCCACGCTCAGCATCATCAAGTTGTGGGGATGAGACGCCAAGATCGAATAAAATACCTGTGACTTGGTGAGCAAGCTGTTGTTGTTCAATGATGTGCGCGAGATCGCTAAAGGGAGTGTGGATAATACTGAAGCGCTCATCATCTGCCAGCGCCTGGGCTGACGCTATTGCCTGTGGGTCTTGGTCAAGGGCAATGACACGCCCTTTAGGGGATAACTTGCTGAGTAACGCACGCGTGTGACCGCCACGACCGAAGGTGGCGTCTATGTAGATCCCATCAGGGTCCGTCACGAGTGCGCGAATGGACTCCTCGAGGAGAACTGAAATATGCGGTGCGTTTTGTTCAGTCATTAAAGTGAAAAATCTTCTAGTCGTTCATTTAACTCAAAGTCACCTTCTTGCTCGACCTTGAGATCCTCTGCAATCTGTTGCTGCCAAGCCTCTTCTGACCAAATTTCAAATTTATTCAGTTGCCCAACTAGCATCAGTTTTTTCTCTAACCCTGCATGCAAACGCAGCGGCGAAGAAATAAGCAAGCGACCATTTTTATCCATGTCACAATCATCAGCGTGGCCCAGTAAAAGCCGCTGCAAGCGTCGCTCGGTGGGGTTCATGCTGGATAACTGTGTCAATTTTTTCTCGATGACCTGCCATTCTGGTAATGGATACAACAACAGGCACGGCTGTTTGATATCAATGGTGCAGACCATCTTACCGTCACAGTCGATCGACAGCGCATGACGATACTTGGCGGGTATAGCCAAGCGTCCTTTACTGTCCAAGTTTATTGTTGTTGCACCACGAAACATGATGTCACCTGATCGTTGCGATCCACAATTATCCACAAATCCCCACAATGTTACAGTCTAGGTAGATAAGATTCCCACTGTCAAGTTTTATCACGCGGCTAAACACGCTTTTACACAGGCTTTGCTAGTATCGAAGGGTCGCTTGAGTGCTAGTAGGAAATGCAGCTATCTTGAGAAGCATAAGAACGGGATCAGTTAACTGAATGATAATTATAAATTAATTAGAGATTATAACTGGACGGTCGATAAAGAAAGGAGGTGAAGAAGCCCGCCGATAAGCCGGGTTTTGTCGTGGACAATCATTCATCTAGTAATACGGTTGCCCGTATTCTCAAGCAGTCTACCCGGGTTCAACGCGGGCCGCGCCAACGAACCCCTATTTGACCTTGCTCCGAGTGGAGTTTACCGTGCCGCGTGCTGTTACCAGACGCGCGGTGCGCTCTTACCGCACCCTTTCACCCTTACCTGAGCCGCAAGCGGCCATCGGCGGTTTGCTCTCTGTTGCACTAGTCGTCAGCTTTCACTGCCCAGGCGTTACCTGGCACTCTGCCCTATGGAGCCCGGACTTTCCTCCCCTTACCGAAAACGATAAGCAGCGATTGCCTGGCAGGCTTCTTCAGGCGGCGATTCTACGCATTTAGCCAACGCTATACAAATGTTTTAGTCGTCTGACTGAGCAATTGCCCATTGGTAAAGTGCATTTTTGCGGCCGCCATAAAGTTCAGCTGTCACCGCGGCTGCTTTTTTCAGTGGCAGGTGCTGCATTAATAAGGTAACCGCGCGTTGCTGCTCGGCGCTGGGTTGATCTTCCTGCACGGCTTCCTTCTCGACGCCACCGATCATCAATACCATCTCACCGCGCTTTTGGTTGCTATCTTCATGCATCTGGGCAAGCAATTCAGTCGCGGTTCCGCTCAAATAGGTTTCATATTGCTTTGATAATTCGCGGGCTAATACCACATCACGTGTTGGCAAGATGTCGGCGAGATCTTCAAGGCATGATTCAATCCGGTGCGGACTTTCATAAAACACAACAGAACGGGTTTGATCGGCTAGGTTTGCAAACGCCTTTTTACGCGCCGCAGATTTGGCAGGCAGGAAGCCCTCAAACATAAATTTATCCGTTGCGAGGCCAGAACCGGCAAGTGCTGTTACAAACGCACAGGCACCTGGTAACGCAACCACGGGTATCTGTTCTGCGCGACATTCGCGCACAATCAGGTAGCCGGGATCACTGATGAGCGGCATGCCGGCGTCACTGATCAATGCTATATTTAAACCTTGCTTCAGCTTTTCAATCAGTTGTCCCGCTCGACTACTCTCGTTGTGTTCGTGCACTGACAACACCTGCGTACTGACATTGTATTGTTGTAATAAAGGTCTACTATGGCGTGTGTCTTCCGCAGCAATTAGGTCAACCTGCTGTAAAATAGTCACCGCTCGTTCGGTCATATCTGCCAAGTTACCGATTGGGGTTGGCACAATATATAGCGTTCCTAAGCTTTGCGATGACTTTTCACTTGGTTGCTGTGACATGGTGATTCCGTTGTGTTGTAATTCAAGTAGCGACTTATAGTATCATTTAACTTTAAACACGTGATAATTTTGCTGGGCGGTGAGAGTGAACGAATTATTTCAATCAAGAGAGCGAGTGCTGGCGAATGCTGTCAGACTTATCACTATTGCGTTGTTGACTGCTTTGCTCGCGAGTTGCGCGCAGTCACCAAAACGTGTGTCTCAAACACCCAGCTCATCGACTGATCAAGCCGTCATCACCCCGGCAAATAAAAGTGACTCATTAACCGCTGAACAATGGCTCGAGCGAGCTCGGCAACAAACAAATGCAGCAAGTCAACAAATGATGCTTGTCGAGGCTTCATTTGCCTATCAAAATCAAGGCGATTATCAACGCAGCGCGGCCTTGCTGTCTCAGTTAGAGACCCAAACCATGCGCCCGTCTGATAAACGTTTGTATGCACTGGCTTTAGCACGTTGGTATCATCATAACGGTGAATGGCAATCTGTCATAGAGCAACTCAAACCGACGCTTAATCAGTTTACCGATCGTCAGCTAAAGCGGACTGCATTATTATTAATCGCGGACGCTCACCAGCAGCTACAGCAGTTTTGGCAGGCGCTCAGTTATTTAGATGAGGCATATCAAACCGACCGTGATATGAATATCCAATCATTGTGGTCGGTGGCTCGCCAGGTACCGTCAGAGCAACTGCCAGCACAGCGTCCAACACGCACCAGTTTGGCTGGGTGGTGGCGTTTAATTGAAGGCACTCATGGCGCAACGTCTGCTGCTGATTTTAAGCGTTCACTTGAACAGTGGCTTAATGCCTACAGTCAGCACTATGCGCATGTATTTGTGAGTGACTTTTTGGCCAATAATGAGTTTAGAAACGTTAAAGAAATTGCTGTATTGCTTCCTTTATCGGGTAATTATCGGCTTCAGGGCGAAGCCGTGCGTGATGGAATCATTGCTTCCGCCGCAAAGCTTAATGATATACACATACGCTTTTATGATACCGAAGCGCAAGACTTAACTGCGATTCAAAACCGTTTATTATCGGAACTCCCTCAGGCAATTGTGGGTCCGTTACTCAAAAAAAATGTCAATGCGTGGATACAACAACCGATGGTCGGTGTCACGCAAGTCTACCTTAATCAACCCGAACTTCCCGACAATACGATTTTACCCAGTGGTCATGTCACCTTCGCACTCGACAGCGAGACTGAAGCGGCACAAGCAGCACAATACATTGCTAATACCAAAGAGCTAAACAGCATTGTCTTTGCTGCCAAGAGTAGCGCCGGCACCAAGATGGTCAATGCCTTTACACAAAGCTGGTCGGCTGATCAGCGTGAAGTTGAACCAAGCTGGTATACAAGTACCGAGGAAATGCAATCGGCAGTCGAACATGCGCTTGGCGTTGCTGCGAGTGCCGACCGTATCCGTGGTGTGAAGATAGCAGCCGGTAAAATTATCGTTGATGCGCAAGAGCGCAGCCGCGGTGACGTGGATGCAATTTACATTGCAGGCAACCTTGAGCAAGCACGTCTGTTAAAGCCGTTTATTGACGTGAATTTGTCGCCCTTTGCCCCTCCCGCCGATGTTTTCGCGAATTCAGCAATCCATCGTGTTGCCAATCAACAAGGTGACAATGACTTACGAGGTATCGTCTTTACTGAGGCACCTATCCTTGTACCGAATCAACGCCCATTCCCTATCAACACCTGGTTACAACTTCACCGCAACGCCGACCTCAATGATGCTCGTTTAGTCGCTATGGGCCACGACAGTATGTTGGTATTAGAGCAAATTGACTCGTTGCAGTGGATGCGTGGGAAGTCCGTTTCAGGTATGACCGGTAGACTTTCCATACACTTAAATAATATTCACCGTCAGATGACTTGGGCTAAATTAACGCCATCAGAGGTCAAGCTCATTAAGCCCTAATGTCAACAAGAAAACGTGGATTAGAAGGCGAGTCTCAAGCAAGCCGATACTTGCGACAACAGGGACTCGTCATCGTGCAACATAATTTTCGAGTCCCCTGTGGTGAGATCGATATTATTTGTCGTGATAGCGATACGTGGGTATTTGTCGAAGTCAAACGCCGCCAAAATAGCGATTTTGCATCGATACTGGAACAAATAACGACACGCCAATGTCAACGTATTCGGCGAGCAGCTCAATACTTTTTAGTTGAGCAAACAGTAAATGAGTACCTTGCAAAGATGCGCTTTGATATTATTACGATAAATGATAGCCAAGTTACGGTTGAATGGTATAAGGACGCTTTTTAGAATGAACGAAGAACGCATCAAGGCGCTGTTTACCGAGAGTATACAAACACAGATTTCTGCCATTGAGAGCTTATCTGAGCATATTGAAGACTGCGTCGATTTACTGGTCAATAGCCTATTGGCGGGACAGCGATTATTTGTGTGCGGCAGTGGCGCGAGCCACATGTTAGCGGAACATTTTGCACGAGTAATGAACATAGGTTATAAAATCGAGCGCCCGGCCTTCCCGGTGGTTGCACTTAATCACTATGCGCAAGCACAAGTAGCTTCCTTAGCTCAAGCGGGCGATTTGCTGCTGGTCTTCGCTACACGGGAGAGCGACGACTCTGCGCTAATTGAAACGATGGAAACAGCGCTTAGTCGCAACATGATCATGATTGCTATTACAGGTCAGCAAAATGACATGGTCTCCGGCCTATTAGGCGCAAGTGATTTGGAGCTTCAGATTCCATCGCTCAATGAATCTCGGGTACTGGAACAGCAATTATTGATTAGCCAATGTATTAGCGAGTTGGTCGAAAATACAATTTTTCCTCAGGAGCACGATTAACATGATTCCTCACAAACACGCTGTTCGCTTGTTATTAGTTGCCGGTCTGAGTATTTCGGTATTGCAAGGATGCGCGGTGGTCGCAGTGGGTGCGGCGGCAGTCGGGGTATCATCGGCGACTGATCCTCGCACGCTAGGCACTCAATTAGACGATCAAGCGATCGAAATGAAAACCAATGCAAAACTCGGTAACGACAAACAACTCGAGAACTATCGCATTCGAGCCATCAGCTATGGGAAGCAAGTGTTGCTGGTGGGACAGGTCGATACCGAAGCGCAACGCGAGCGCGCTGCCGAGGTGATTGCGGATACCAATGGTGTAGAGCGCATATTTAACCAGATTCGCTTAGCGAGCAAAGCCGGAATTGCAACCCAAGCAAGCGACACTTGGATATCGAGCCGTGTGCGCATGAAGCTCATTGCTGATGACCAAGTGGATGCTACCGACATTCAGGTCGTAACTGAAAATGGTGAAGTTTTTCTACTCGGTATTGTCGACGACTCAGCGGCTGATAGAGCAGTAGACATTGCCCGAAACATCGACGGTGTGCAAAAAGTCGTAAAAGCATTTAGTAGAGCGCGATAGGCGCTCTACTCACTCTTCAAACTACTTAATTACTTTAAGGTTGGGTTTCTTCTTATTGGTGCTTTTGCTTGTAACTTCCCCAGACTTTGACCCTTCTACCGTATCAAAAGACGCTTGTGGCTCGTCATTCGACTCGTCAGGTTCTGGCATTGCATCAAGTTGCGGTTCAGCTTCAAACATTGCACCTGCGCCGTTTTCCCGAGCATAAATCGCGAGCGCAGCAGTCATCGGTACGATGACCTCCATCGGTTGACCGCCAAAACGAGCATTAAAGCGAACCTCAGTATCCATTAACTGAAGGCCCACAACCGCTGTCGGTGAAATATTAAGAACAATTTGTCCATCTTGAACAAACTGCTGGGGTACCTTTGTACCGACAATAGTGGCGTCAACAACCAAATGCGGTGTCAATTGATTATCGACGATCCAGTCATAAAGCGCCCGCATCAAGTAGGGACGCTTGGGTGTCATATCACTTAATTCCATAACCACTCCAATTGAAGGTTAAAAGAATTATAAACGCGCTATTTCGCGCTCTACATCAGTCAGTGACTCTTGAAACGTCTTGCGTTCAAACACACGACCCATATAAGCTTTTACATCTTTCGCACCTTGTCCAGTTAGTTCGATACCGTAGCTTGGTAAACGCCACAATAACGGCGCTAAGTAGCAGTCGACTAAACTGAACTCTTCGCTCATAAAATAAGGCGTGTCAGCAAAAATAGGTGCTAACGATAGCAGCCCCTCGCGTAACTCTTGGCGCGCTTGGTTATCACCGGCCATAATCTTGTCTGCCAAGGCGTACCAATCGCGTTCAATTCTATGCATCATCAAGCGGCTTGTGCCTCTTGCGACCGGATAAACCGGCATCAATGGTGGATGCGGAAAACGCTCATCGAGATATTCCATAATAATGTGAGCATTATAAAGAACAAGCTCACGGTCCACGAGAGTGGGTGTCGCATCAGGATAAGGGTTAAGCTGCATCAAGTCTTCAGGGCGATCATCACCGCTGACAAAACTGATTTCTACGCCAACACCTTTCTCCGCTAATACCAAGCGAACTTGGTGGCTCTTAAGATCGTTCTTGCTGGAATATAACGTCATTACTGAACGTTTATTTGCTGCAACCGCCATGTATTTCTCCAGATAATTTCAACAGCAAAAGGGTGGCAAGCCACCCTTTTCTACTGAGCTCGAGCTCCGCTTACTTAAGATCTTTCCAGAACTCTTTCTTCAGCAACCAAGCTAAAATGGTGAACACCAACAAGAAACCAAAAACGAACCAACCCATACGGCGTTGTTCAAGTTTCATTGGTTCACCCATATAGACCAAGAACGACGTAAGGTCGAGCATTGCCTGGTCATATTCACTCTCAGTCAAACGGCCTTTACCATCGGTTTTCAAACCGACATAAACCTTTTTCATCTCACCATCGATACGGCGTTCTTCGTAGGTTTTTTCTGGTAAGCCTTGTAACTCTTGTAAAACGTGCGGCATCCCAACGTTAGGGAAAACCGAGTTATTCACGCCAAACGGACGACTATCATCGCGATAGAACGAACGTAAGTACGTGTAAATCCAGTCAGGACCCCGCACACGCGCTACGTTGGTCAAGTCAGGTGGTGGATTACCAAACCATGCGCCCGCTTTTTCTTCAGACATATTGTTGGTAATTAGGTCACCCTCTTTTTCACCCGTAAATTGCAAGTTCTTCTGACCGACATCCTCAGGAATACCCAGGTCTTCGAACATGCGGTTGTAACGCGCATATTGAAGCGAGTGACAACCCAAACAGTAGTTCATGAACAACTGTGCACCACGTTGTAAAGACGCTTTGTCGTGCAAATCGACTTTTGCTTCATCAAGCGGCACAGTCGGTCCCGCCGCAAATACGAGCGACGGGATAAATGTAACAAGAGCGATTAGTAATTTTTTCATTATGACGTCACCCTTTCTGGTACCGGCTTGGTCTTCTCACGCTTACTGTAGAAAAACAGTAAGACGAAGAAAGCGAAGTATAAGAACGTAAATATCTGCGCAAACATGGTTGAAGTTGGCGTTGCTGGCTGAGTTCCTAAGTAACCTAAGACTAAGAAACTGACTGAGAAAACTGCCAAGTTCAACTTGTGCAAGATAGAGCGATAGCGAATAGAACGTACGCGACCGCGATCTAACCATGGCAATAGAGCCAGTAGCACAATCGATGCAAACATTAAGATTACGCCAAATAATTTATCAGGGACCGCACGCAAAATTGCGTAGAACGGTGTGAAGTACCAAACAGGCGCAATATGTTGTGGTGTCTTCAATGGGTTTGCCGGTGCAAAGTTCGGTGGCTCAAGGAAGAAACCGCCCATCTCTGGCATAAAGAAGATCACATAACAGAACAGGAATAAGAAAATACCGATTCCGACCAAATCTTTTACGATGTAGTACGGGTAGAACGGAATCGCATCCACAATGTCGTATTTCTTAGTGAAACGCTCGTGGAACTTGAATTTCGGCTTCTCTTCATCCGGAACGGAGCCTTTGGGCTTCTTAATCGGCACACCATCGGGGTTGTTAGAGCCCACCTCGTGCAATGCGATGATATGCAAGAATACAAGAATCACCAGCACTAACGGCAAGGCAATCACGTGAAGCGCAAAGAAGCGGTTCAAGGTTGCGCCAGAAATCACGTAATCACCACGGATCCATAGCGTCAAGTCATCACCAATCACCGGAATCGCACCAAACAGTGAGATAATTACCTGCGCACCCCAGTATGACATTTGCCCCCAAGGTAACAAATAGCCCATAAATGCTTCAGCCATGAGTACCAAGAAGATAAACATGCCAAATAACCACAATAATTCACGCGGCTTTTGGTACGAACCATAAAGCATACCGCGGAACATATGCAGATACACAACGATGAAAAACGCGGATGCCCCGGTTGAATGCATGTATCGGAGTAACCAGCCGTAATCGATGTCACGCATGATGTACTCAACGGACGCAAATGCACCCTCTGAGCTTGGCACATAGTTCATGGTTAACCAAACACCGGTGAGTATTTGGTTGACCAATACGAGCATCGCCAAGACGCCAAATAGGTACCAGAAGTTGAAGTTTTTCGGAGCAGGATACTGTGCAAGGTGGATATTCCAAGTTTTAGTCATTGGAATACGTGCATCGATCCACTCAACGAATTTATTAGCCATTATGCTTGCCCCTTATCTTCGCCGACCAAGATCGTGTTGTCGTCAACGTAATAATGTGGCGGCACAACCAAGTTTAATGGTGCCGGAACACCCTGGAAAACACGTCCAGCGATATCATAGGTCGAACCGTGACACGGACAGAAGAATCCTGACTCAACACCTTCTACGTGCTCTTCCATTTCTTTGGGTAAGTAGCTCGGAGAACAACCTAAGTGAGTACAGATACCAACAGCTACGAAAAATTCTTTTTTAATTGAACGATATTCGTTAGCGGCATATGAAGGTTGTTGTGGCTCTTCAGAATTAGGGTCTCGAAGACGGTCTTCATGGGTTTTTAGGCCATCAAGCATTTCTGTTGAACGACGAACGACCCATACGGGCTTGCCTCGCCATTTAACACGAATCATTTGACCCGGTTCTGCTTTCGCGATGTTAACTTCGACCGGTGCCCCGGCGTTCTTTGCCCTCGCGCTCGGATTCCATGATGCGATAAAAGGAACGGCGACACCCACCGCTCCGGCACCACCAACGACTCCGGTCGCGACCGTCAAAAAACGACGGCGGCCTTTATCTACAGGCGCATTGCTCATCCATTTACTCTCCAGTTGGACGCTCCGCGATCCATGGCCGCGAAGTCGGGAATTAGCTGCTGCGTTATCCGCCTATACGGATTACAAAAAATGCTCAGAAATGATAAAGAAAACCCACATGTTTTACAAGTGATTCGCGGTGTATGGCGCGTGTTGCTGTCACAACAAGCGTTTACATTCGTAAACAGAGGTTCACTGGCTAGCAAAAATAAAAAAGCCCAGCAAATGCTGGGCTTTCCGTAAAACGCAAACTTAACGTTTTGAGAACTGTGGACGCTTACGCGCTTTGTGTAAGCCCACTTTCTTACGTTCAACTTGACGAGCGTCACGCGTAACGTAGCCTTCTTTACGCAAGGTAGAGCGTAGGCCTTCGTCATATTGCATCAGTGCACGGGTAATACCGTGACGGATTGCGCCCGCTTGACCTGTTGTACCACCACCGCTCACGGTGATGTAAAGGTCGAACTTCTCAGTCATTTCTACTGCTTCAAGTGGTTGACGAACAACCATTTGTGCAGTTTTACGACCGAAGTAATCTTCCAACGCACGTTGGTTGATTTGGATGTTGCCGCTGCCCGGACGCAAGAATACGCGAGCAGTTGAGTTTTTGCGGCGACCTGTACCGTAGTATTGATTATCTGCCATAGTATGCTTGCTCCGTTATAGATCCAGTTGTTTAGGTTGTTGAGCAACGTGGTTGTGCTCAGCACCTGCGTACACTTTCAGTTTACGGAACATGGCACGGCCTAGAGGTCCACGAGGCAACATACCTTTTACCGCTTTCTGAATTACCATTTCAGGTTTCTTAGCAATCAGTTTTTCAAAGCTGATTGATTTGATACCACCCGGGAATCCAGTGTGCGAGTAGTACATTTTGTCCTGAGCTTTGTTACCGGTTACAGCAACTTTCTCAGCGTTAACGATGACGATGTAGTCACCTGTGTCAACGTGAGGCGTATACTCAGGCTTATGCTTACCACGCAGGCGGCGAGCTACTTCAGTAGCCAAACGACCTAACGTTTTACCTTCTGCGTCAATTACATACCAGTCGCGTTTTACCGTTTCTGGTTTTGCTACAAATGTTTTCATTTTGAAAAAACCTAATTTTAAATGTTCACGGACAGTAATTCCGGGCTTCCCCGCGAATCACAACAATAAAAAAATGATAAAAATCATTAGTTTATTTGCTGCAACCATGGGCTAACGAGATGTTAACGTCATGGACTGTAACGTGGGCTGCGCGGATTATAGGAAAAATGCGCTCAAAGATCACGCACTTTTTGAAATTTCTTACCGATTTACTGTGCCATTTATGCGCGGTGCGCCAGTGCTAAATATTCTTCACTTTGCATTTCTTGCAAACGACTCACACAGCGGCGAAACTCAAAACTTAATTGCCCCTCGCTATACAGAGAGTCAATGGGCTGTTGTGCGGATAAAATCAATTTAACTCGGCGCTCATAAAATTCGTCCACCAACGCGATAAAGCGACGCGCAACGTCATCGTTGTGACGGCCCATTTGTTCGACATTCGAGATAATGACGGCATGATATAACTGCGCAAGTTCCATGTAGTCGGTGTGGCTACGCGCTGTCTTACAAATATCTGGGAAGTCGAAAAAGACAACATCATCGCATTCCGCACGCACTCGAATCGATCGTCCTTCGATTTCAACAGCGTGGGACTCAAAAGCACACCCTTTTTCCGGCGCTAGGTTATGGAAGGACTCTACCAACCTTTGGTCCGCTTGGTCATCATTAGGCACATGAAATAGCTTTGCTTGCGTCAACGTGCGTAGGCGATAGTCGATCCCGCTATCAACATTAACCACAGCACAATGCTGCTTAATTAATTTTATTGCCGGAATAAATCGTGCGCGCTGTAACCCATTTTTGTATAGGTCGTCGGGTACGATATTGGATGTTGCAACGAGTATCACTTCGCGCTCAAAAAGATACTCAAATAGTTTGCCGAGTAACATAGCATCCGTAATATCCTGTACAAAAAACTCATCAAAACAGATGACATCAGTCTCCGCAGCAATGCGATCGGCTACAATAATCAGTGGATCTGATTTTTGCTGTAATTGCTTGAGTTCGTTGTGTACCCGCTGCATGAATCGATGAAAATGCAGGCGCCATTTTTTCTTAATCGGCAAACTTTCGTAAAAGGTATCAACTAAATAGGTCTTGCCACGACCGACCCCTCCCCAAAAATAGAGTCCTTTAGGGGGGCGCACGGGCTTACTAAACAGCCTTTTTATTAGCGACTGTTGCTTATTTTCCTGCCACTCGATTAACTCATCATAAAGGCGCTGTAACTGCGTAACCGCGTGCTCCTGCGCTTCATCATAACTAAAATCTTCGCGTTCTAAGTCTTTTTTATAACGCTCAATTGGCGTAAAGCACGGGTTCGACACTACCACTTCACCTCAGTTACGATTATCCTATAGGGCATGTATTTTATCACGATGCCCTGAATCAGCAATGAGTAGGGTCAGTCTAGGAGTTAGGCATGGATTGGTTAATTGGTATTTTATTGGTCGCCGTCGGCGCAATTATTGGTTTTTTTGTCGCACGTTACCTGTTTGGACTTCGCAGTGGCGGCGATCTTGAAGAGCAGGTCGAAAAAAGTCAGAAGCAGCTCGCTGATTATCAACGCGAAGTCGCCGAGCACTTTGCAACCGCCAATGCGTTGGTTGAACAACTCGAAGAAACACAAGACAAACTTAAAAACTATCTTGCGCACAGCGCTGACTTACTGCAAAAAAACGAGGCACAAAGCGATTTGCCATTCTTTTCTGAGGACACAATGCGTCAATTGCGGGTGGCAAGTAGCATGAATAAAGATTACCGTTCGACGCACAGCTCAGAAGAAGCCAACCAAGTTCCAAAAGATTACACCGATCAGCGTAGCGGTTTGTTTACTGAAAATGAGTCCAGCAAACGCGATTAAATATCTTGAAACATTTTAACAGTGAACTCATTTAGTAACTCGGCGGTCATAATGGCTGCACACGGTTGTAAAGTTACTACTAGGAGTTCGTAACACGATGAATAAATTAATTGTAGGTCTCACACTAGCCGCTTTAACCGTTGGCGGCTTTTCTCAACCCGCACAAGCTGGCATTCCATTTTTCGGCGCAGATGACGAAAAACCAACATTAGCACCGATGCTCGAGGATGTTACTCCCGCCGTCGTTAATATTTCGGTCAAAGGTAAACGTGAAGTACGCCAACGGGTCCCTGACGCGTTACGTTTTTTCTTTGGTCCCAATGCTCCGAGCGAACGCGTTCAAGAGCGTCCATTCCGTGGATTAGGTTCAGGAGTCATCATTGATGCAGACAAAGGTTATGTAGTTACCAACAATCATGTCATCGATGATGCCTCTGAAATCGTTGTGACACTGAAAAATGGTCGTGAATATGATGCCAAATTAGTGGGTCGCGACGAACAAAGCGATATCGCACTGCTGCAAATTGAGGACGCCGAGGATCTCACTGATATTGAGATCGGTAAGTCGTCAGAATTACGGGTGGGCGACTTTGTCGTTGCTATCGGTAATCCTTTTGGTCTTGGACAAACTGTCACATCCGGTATTGTCAGCGCCCTTAGTCGTGCCAACCTCGGTATCGAAGAGCTTGAGAACTTTATCCAAACAGATGCCGCAATTAATAGTGGTAATAGCGGTGGTGCGCTAGTAACGCTCGATGGCAAATTGATTGGTATCAATACAGCGATTTTAGGTCCTAATGGCGGCAACATCGGTATCGGTTTCGCAATCCCAGCGGATATGATGCGTAACCTCGTGCAACAATTAATCGAGTTTGGTGAAGTACGTCGCGGCGTGTTAGGCGTACGCGGAAACGACCTCAACTCAGATATTGCTGATGCACTTGATATTAGTGTGTCAGAGGGCGCATTCGTTGCCGAAGTTGTACCTGAGAGCGCAGCCGACAAGGCCGGCATTCAGTCGGGAGATGTCATCGTGTCTGTTAACGGTGATGAGATAGCAAGTTTCCAAGAACTAGGCGCTTTAATCAGTACCCTAGGGTCGGGAACGAAAGTCGATCTTGAGTTGATCCGTGATGGTGAACGCCAAGATGTGCAGGTGACGCTTGATGCGCAAGATACCGAAACTTCAGCTCAGTCGATACACCCGGCTTTAGAAGGCGCGACCCTTGAAGCTGACGGTTCCAACGATGGTATTCGCATTACTGAAGTAGAAACGGGGTCACCCGCCGCGCGAATTGGACTTGAAAAAGGTGATATCATCAAAGGCGCTAATCGGCAACCAATTAGTAACTTAGGCGACCTGCGTGAAGCGATTGACAACGCGGGTGATGTGGTAGCGCTGAGTATCCAACGTGGGAATAGTGTACGTTACTTAATGTTACGTAACCCCGCATCTTAGTCGCGCGTTTTAGTTTCAAAAACTTACATCAAAGTGACTTCAGTGATAAGCTGAAGTCACTTTTTTAATTAACGGACCGCCTAACTTATGAGCTCTATCAAGTCACTCGTTCGATTCCTTTACCAATCGGTAGGTTTAGGCTTGGTCGTTGCTGCCATTATTTTTCTCATCCAGCCATACATACAAAATGGCGGTCCAAGTCAATTTAATTTAAATAAGAATGATGAGGTTGCGAGTTTTAACCAAGCCATCAGTCGCGCAGCACCTGCCGTCGTCAATATATATAGCTTGGGTGAAAGTGAGCGCTCACGCTATTCGTCTCAGTCAAATTCACGTCTGTGGCGTTTAGGCTCGGGTGTCATCATGAGTGATCGTGGCTACATCATCACCGCCAATCATGTAGTGGAAAATTACGATGAAATTCAGGTGGCATTGCAAGATGGACGGCGCTACGAGGCGCAACTGATTGGAAATGATACTTACACCGACCTCGCCGTACTCAAGGTCGAGGCAGATAACCTACCCGTCATTCCGACGATGGGCGAAAGACCCATAAAGGTAGGGGATATCGTGTTTGCCATTGGCAATCCGTATAATATCGGGCAAACGATTACACAGGGTATTATTAGTGCCACGGGGGGACGAGTTGGTATCACCGGCTCAGCCTATTCCGACCTGATACAAATGGACGCGGTCATCAATCAAGGCGCATCAGGTGGAGCACTTATCAATAGCAAGGGAGAGTTAATCGGTATCAATAATGCTCGATTTAACTCGGCGTTTGGTGACACCGTTGAAGGTATCTACTTTGCAACGCCTTATAATACGGTCAAAGAGATCATGCATACCCTCATTACAGAGGGTCGCGTCGTGCGTGGCTATATTGGTATTCAAGTTAACCCGAATTTCAATCTACAAAATGCGGCTAACGGAATTCTTGTGACGCAAGTTGAGCCCAATAGCCCAGCTGATCGAGCGGGTTTGCAAGTCAATGACTTAATCACGCAAATTGGCGGTTCACCGATTTTCTCGGCAACGGAAGGGATGGAGCGCGTTGTTAAAAGCCGGCCTGGTACACAGTTGAAAATCGAATACGTACGTAATGACGAAACGCGAACCACAACATTAACTGTTGGGTCCGCGCGTCAAATTCAGTGAATTCGCTGAATATCTGCACCGAGCGCTTGAAGCTTAAGCTCAATACCTTCGTAGCCACGATCGATATGATAGATGCGTTCTACGAGCGTTTCCCCTTGAGCAACCAAACCGGCAATCACCAACGAAGCAGAAGCTCGTAAATCGGTACACATCACTTCTGCACCAGTCAGAGTCTCTACCCCATTCGAAATAGCTGTATTGCCCTCGAGCTCAACATGAGCGCCCATACGGCGAAGTTCAGGAATGTGCATGAAACGGTTTTCAAAAATCGTCTCTCGCACCCACCCACTTCCCGACGCAATGGCGTTCAACGCGCAAAACTGAGCCTGCATATCAGTTGGAAATGCTGGGTGTGGAGCAGTAATAATAGTGACGGGCTTAGGCCGGCCCTGACTACGAATACGGATCCAATCAGTTCCCTTTTCAACCGTGCCTCCGGCCTCGGTAAGCTTCTTGAGCACCGCATCTAAGGCACTCGGATCGGTATGACGACAAGTCACATCGCCTCCTGTTGCTAACCCTGCAACAAGAAACGTACCGGTCTCAATACGGTCTGGCATCACAGAGTAATGGCCACCGTGTAAGCGTTCAACGCCTTCAATCGTAAGCGTATCGGTCCCCTCACCTGTAACCTTCGCACCCAAGTGATTCAAAAAGCGCGCGAGATCAATAATTTCGGGTTCGCGGGCGGCGTTTTCAATGCGCGTCGTGCCCTCAGCAAGCGCTGCTGCCATCATCAGGTTTTCCGTGCCTGTCACACTCACGGTATCCATCAGAATGTCTGCTCCTTTTAAACGCCCATCAACGGACGCTTTTATGTAGCCATTTTCGACCACAATTTGAGCTCCCATCTGACGCAAGCCCTCGATGTGTAAGTTTACCGGGCGAGCACCAATGGCACAGCCGCCAGGCAATGACACTTCAGCCTTTCCGACTTTCGCTAACAAAGGACCGAGCACTAAAATGGAGGCACGCATCGTCTTCACGAGCTCATACGGGGCTACATGCTCCGACATTTCTGCAGGTTCGATGGTGACTTCGCCATGCTGGAGTTCCGAGTGGGCTAACCCCAGCTTTCCAAGTAACTTAAGTGACGTTTTTACATCCTGAAGCAAAGGAACATTCGAAATAGTAATTGACTCGCTACCCAATACCGTTGCTAATAATATTGGCAATGCGGCATTCTTAGCGCCAGAAATAGTCACTTCGCCGTGTAGCGGACGCCCGCCTTTAATTAAAAATTTGTCCATGATGCCTCCTGATGACATTAAGGCATCATTAATTTTTTATCACGTTCCCAAGTTTCAGGCGTGTAGGTCTTAATAGAAACAGCGTGAAGCGTACCATCAGCGATGAGAGGCTTAAGAGGTTGGTACACCATTTGCTGACTTTTCACACGATTCAATGAGGCAAAAATCTCACCTACGGCAATAATGTTAACGTTAGCGCCATCAAGCTTTACATGCGCCTCATCGATTTCAAGTTCATTTTTCAATAACGCGGTCAATTGTTCGGCGTTCATATTATATCCACACAACTTAACTGAAGAATTAAAGCCGTTAGCTTAACGAAAGTAGATGGTCGACGCCACTCACTGTGACGATTTGCCTTAACTGCTCCGAGCTGCCCTTACACTGTAAGGGAACAGCATCACGATTGTGCTTTATCACTTCAAGTAATATAGCCACGCCCGCAGTATCGATTAAAGTAACCTCTGCAACATCCACTTGTTTTACTGTCTTCTCATCCAACAGCTGGCTGAGTGCGTTCCATTGCGCCGGAATCGCGCTTCGCGTAAGCGAACCCGCTAACGACAATGTACCGTCATTAGCGAGTTGAAAGTTCATTTGAGCCTGACTCATGGGCGACCCTTAAGACGGTACGTCGACTTTATCGTCCAACTTGATGGGTTGGCCCGCTTTATCCTCGAGCAGCGCAATGGTACCTTCGATGCCGCGTGAACGGATTACTGCTGCTATCTCGCTCTGCTTACTATTCAATAAGCTTACACCCTCGACAACTAAATCGTATGCTTTCCAAACGTCAGCGTTATTATCGTAACGGACTTTAAAATCCAAACGAATTGGTGGGCGACCCGCTTCTTTAACGCGCGTCTCTACCACTACGACCTTGTCATCGGGTCCTACTTTAGGGTGTTGCAGAAACTCTACTTCGTGCTTCGACTCGTCATATTGTGTAAAAGCTCGGGCATAAGTTGCAACAATATAGTCCGTAAATGCTTTGTAAAACTCCTGACGTTGCTTTTCATCAGTATCTTTAAAGTAACGCCCCAATACCTTCTTGCTCGCATATATATTATCGACGTAAGGCATCAGCTCATCTTTAACAATCGTCTTCAGATAGTTGGGGTTTTCCGTAATCTTACTGCGCTCTTCGCCGATACGCTCAAAGGTTTTATCCGCTACTTTCTTAACTAGAGTATAGGGATTTTCCTCTTTAATCGTTTCCGCCGAGGCGCTACTCACGGTCAGAAAAGCACCCATTACTAACGTTAATAAAACTTTCATATTACAACTCCCCGTTCGTTAATTCTCGCCTTGGCTAAACAAGAATTGTCCGATTAACTGCTCCAACACCAATGCTGATTTGGTATCAGAAATCGTGTCTCCGTCTTCAAGTGTGCCCACCGTGTCATCGATAAACCCTGGCTGCAGACCTAAATACTGCTCACCTAAAAGACCCGCTGTCAGCACCGATAAGCTACTTGTCTCTGAGAACTTGTCATAATCTTGACTGATCTCCATCTCAACAAGTGGCTCGTAATACTCGCCCGACAACGAAATATTGGTAACGCGTCCTACAACGACACCCCCCACTTTAACTGGCGAGCGTACTTTTAAACTGCCAATATTGTCGAACTTCGCATAAAGCGTGTAGGTTTCACCAGCAGTCACGGTGCTCCCACTTGCAGCGCGCAAAGCGATAAACAGCAGCGCCAAAACCCCGACAACGACAAATAAGCCAACAAAAATATGTGATTTCCGTGATTCCATGGTTTTTACCCGCCAAACATCAATGCTGTAAGAATAAAATCGAGTCCTAAAATAGCGAGTGAAGCAGTGACCACCGTCGAAGTGGTCGCCTTGCTAATACCCGCAGATGTTGGTTCACAACGATAGCCTTTGTAGAGCGCAATCCACGTCACCACAAAAGCAAATACGAGCGATTTAATGATCCCGTTCATTAAGTCGTCACGCCAGTCAACGGCTGACTGCATTACTGACCAAAATGCGCCCTCATCGACACCGAGCCAACCCGAGCCCACTAAATAACCGCCGTAAATACCAACGGCTGAAAAAATAAGTGCCAATAGAGGCATACTGACAAAACCCGCCCAGAAACGTGGAGCAACGACACGTCGTAACGGATCAACGGCCATCATTTCTAAACTCGATAATTGCTCGGTTGCTTTCATCAAGCCGATTTCGGCGGTCAGTGCGGAGCCGGCGCGACCGGCAAAAAGCAAGGCAGTGACGACAGGCCCCAATTCGCGTAAAAGAGACAGCGCAACCATCGGACCTAAACTCTGTTCGGCGCCGTAATCGACCAAAATGGTATAGCCTTGGAGTCCCAGTACCATACCAATAAATAACCCGCTCACCACGATAATAATGAGGGATAGTACGCCAACCACATACATTTGTTGGACAAATAGAGGCCATGACTTTCGTGGTGTGGGCTTACCAATAATCGCCCCGAGTAACATCGCCAGCGCACGACCGATACCTGCTATTGCGTCTGTGACTGTTGCGCCCAAGCGCGCCAACCTATCCATGCGCTTCCCCCATTAAATCCATAGCAAAGTCATCCTCGGTATAATGGAACTTGACGGGTCCATCAGCCTCACCTTGAAGAAACTGCCTTACAATAGCCTTATCATTTTCTCTCAGCTCATCGGGAGTCCCCTCGGCGACGACTTTTTTATCGGCGATAATATACGCGTAATCGGCTATCGATAGTATTTCATCGACATCATGGGAGACCACGATAGAAGTTAAACCTAACGATTCGTTCAGCGAGCGAATCAGTTTGACGATAACGCCCATTGAAATTGGATCTTGGCCAGCAAAAGGTTCGTCATACATGATTAGGTCAGGATCAAGTGCAATAGCACGCGCCAGTGCAGCCCGACGCGCCATTCCGCCTGATAACTCCGAAGGCATCAGATCGCGAGCCCCACGCAAGCCTACCGCTTCTAGCTTCATCAAGACAATGCTACGGATAACATCCTCGCTGAGCTCTGTATGCTCTCTTAACGGGAAGGCAACGTTATCAAATACACTCATATCGGTGAACAGCGCACCACTTTGAAAAAGCATACTCATTCGCTTACGCAGCTCATAGAGTTTCTTGCGTGATAACTGCGTCACTTCTTCATCGGCCACTTTGATGGATCCGGATGCTGGTCGTAACTGCCCCCCAATAAGGCGCAATAACGTTGTTTTACCAATACCACTGGGGCCCATAACAGCGACTATTTTACCTTTCGGCACCGTCAATGACAGCCCATCGTATATGGTGCGTTGGCCGTGCGAAAAATGCACATCTTTTAAAGCAACAAAGTTATCCACTTATCTGTCCCTAACGCGCTATTTATTTCAGAATACCTATTCTAGGGTCCGATCACCTAAAACGTAACTGTAAAAATGTTGCAAAACATATCAGTTTTTTGCATCAATCATCGCTAGTAGCTTGTCGGCGAACGCTTTACGGTCACCTTGGCAGTGCTCACACAACTGCAATTGTTCGAACAAACGAGCGCCGTGCACAGCGAAAAACAGCACTTTGGCGAGCATTGGATCGCGACTAAATTGCTCTAACGATTGAAACGTCTGCTGTACGTGCGCAGTCATCGGCGCCAATAAATCAGGGTTATTGGCCGCTGCCGCTAATAGCCCAGAACTTAACTGCGCACACTCGGCATCACTGTTGAGCGATGCGAGCAAAATACTTTTGAATTCTTGGTTAGGATCACCTTCAAACTCGCTCATGAAGGTCTCTTTGAGGTCATTGTTTCGCGCTACCATGCGCTCCAACATAGCCTCTAGTAATTTGTCCTTACTTGCAAAGTGATAGAGCAAACCACCTTTACTAATCCCAGTTGCTTGACCAAGCGCATCAAACGTAAGACGAGCAGCGCCTTCTGACGCAACTAATTGTTCTGCTGCATCTAAAATGACATCTCGATTACTGGGGCGACCGGCACACTTTTTTGCGCACATAATGACTCACTCACTACCTTAAATAGGCTTATTACTAAACCGTCTAGTTGGTATAGTAATTCAATTTTATCGAATTCGCAATCTTAGGTTCATAAATACGGTAGGCAGTCACCCTCATCTTGACGTATCATTAGGCGTAAGTTCTCAGCTTTTTTAGGTAGGTAATGAAGCAAATCACCCACGACTTTTGCACGCTCGCACGTGAAGTTATTGAGATTGAGCGAGATGCCATAGAGGGCCTAAAAACCTTTTTGGACGATAACTTCAATCGTGCATGTCAGGCAATGTTCGATTGCAAGGGTCGTATCATTGTAACCGGCATGGGTAAATCGGGTCACATCGGCGGTAAAATTGCTGCGACACTCGCCTCAACCGGCTCACCCGCTTTTTTTGTGCATCCGGGTGAAGCTAGCCATGGTGATCTGGGGATGGTCACTGACAGTGATATCGTTATCGCAATTTCAAACAGCGGCGAGACGGGCGAAATACTTAATATTATACCGGTGATGAAACGCCTTGGTGTCACAATCATCGCCATGACGGGTAATCCGGAGTCAACGCTAGCCACCTTGGCTGATGTTCATGTTTGCATCCGGGTAGAGCAAGAGGCGTGCCCATTAGGCTTGGCGCCCACAGCATCAACCACCGCGAGTCTAGTGATGGGGGATGCGCTGGCCGTCGCACTACTGAACGCGCGCGGATTCACTGCGGATGACTTTGCGTTATCTCATCCTGGTGGCTCGTTAGGTAAACGTCTGCTACTGAGACTCAGCGATGTAATGCACACGGGCGATCGTGTTCCTCAGGTCGAACAAGACGCTTTGATTCGCGACGCATTGCTCGAAATCTCGCGCAAAGGTTTAGGGATGACATCCATTGTCGACGAACACGGGCGTTTAGCGGGTATATTTACGGACGGTGATTTGCGGCGGATCCTAGATAGCCGCGTCGATGTTCATACGAGCAAAATCGCTGACTTCATGACGCGTACCTGCGTAACGGCAGACGAAAACATGTTGGCAGCACAAGCACTTAAGTTGATGCAAGACCGTAAAATTAATGGTCTGATTATCGTTGACCACGATGGCAAGCCCCACGGTGCGATGAATATGCACGATTTGTTACAAGCAGGAGTGGTGTAATGATTCATAATCGCACAGCTAAAACCATCAATACGTGGTACGGCGACATCAGTACCACACTGTTTGAACAATTTGCTCAAGTTGAGTTGTTGATTCTCGATGTTGACGGCGTATTTTCTGATGGTCGTATTTATTTAGGAAACCAAGGTGAGGAGCTCAAAGCATTTCATACACGCGATGGCTTTGGGCTAAAAGCATGGACTGACGCCGGCTATCCCGCTGCCGTGATAACGGGGCGCGAATCTTCGATTGTCGAGCGCCGTATGAAACACTTGGGCGTGACTCATATTTTTCAAGGTGTAAAAAATAAAGTCGAACGCTACGAACAGCTGCTCGAAAATTTGAACTTGAATGATTCGCAAGTCGCTTATGTAGGCGACGATGTGCCCGACCTACAGTTAATTAATCGAGCCAAACTCGGGATTGCGGTGCATGACGCGCACCCCTCGGTGCAGCTTGCCGCGCAATATATTACGCGTTGCCACGGTGGATTTGGCGCTGTGCGTGAAATTTGTGATTTACTCCTGCTGAGCCGCGGTGAACTACCGAGCGCTGAGGGAGTCAGTTTGTGAGTCGCCGCGTCGCACTTTTGTTGCTGGTCTTATTTGGTGCCGTGATTATTCTGCTTTGGCGGCCTTTTCAGCCGTCAGATGGCGACGACGCTAATGTACAAACCCGTAAAATGACACCCGATTTTACGGCTTCGGGTCTTAAAACTCGCTTGTACGAGTCTGGTGGACGCTTAGCACATCAGGTGACGGCTGAGCATATGTCTCATTATATTCAGATTGGTCTTACTGAGCTGAGCAATCCTGTCTACTCGGTCTATACCGATGAGCGTCAGGCAACTTGGCAAGTGAGTGCCGAGCAAGGCACTTTATATGATGACCAAACGCTCATTTTAGAGCGCAACGTTGAAATATTGGCACTGCAACCTGATACTTCTATTAAACGTGTAAACACCGAATACTTAGTCATCGATATACCTGCTGAAACGATGAACACAGATTATCCCGTCACGATTTCGGGACCCCAGATTGCGGTACAAGGTCACGGGCTCAATGCCGACTTGTACGCAGAAACTATGGAGTTAAAACGTCATGTTAAAACGGTTTTTAATCCTCGCTAGTCTTGCAGCAGTGAGTCAATTGGCTGTCGCTCAAGGTGAGTCGGACTTTGAAAAGCCGATTGAAGTGAGTGCAGGACACGAGCACTTTGATATTAAAAACAACCAGTTGTTGCTGACCGATAACGTTATCGTCACACAAGGGTCGTTACGTATTGAAGCCGACCGTTTAGAGGCCTCAGGCGGTGAAGCTAAAGATCAAGCTGACACTTTTGTCGCCCACGGTCGCCCTGCTGTTTATACGCAGCTACTCGAAAACGGCACCGAAATCAGTGCAGAAGCCGACCAAATCACCTACTTTCAGAGTCAAGGGCGTATCGAACTCAAGGGCAACGCACAGATCACACAAGGCAGTAGTTTATCGCGCGGCGACACTATCGTTTATGACCTGACAAACCAGCACGTTTCAGCGCGTGGTTCAAAAGAGTCGGGCGAACGCGTAACCACCATTTTTAACCCCAACAAGCAGTCTGAGAAAGAGCAGCCTGAAACCGAACAACAGCAAAAAGAGCAATGATAAATGGCGAAATTATCTGTCGAGCACCTCGCTAAATCATATAACCGACGCCAAGTCGTTAAAGATGTCAGCTTGGAAGTAAGTCAAGGGCAAGTGATCGGCTTATTAGGACCTAACGGTGCGGGTAAAACAACCACCTTCTATATGATTGTTGGCTTAGTGAATTCTGATAAAGGCAGTATTAAGCTAGACCAACATGATTTAACGTTGCTTCCTATGCACGAACGCGCTCGACGAGGCATTGGGTATTTACCACAGGAGTCGTCTATTTTTCGCAAAATGACAGTGCGCGATAATTTAATGGCTATCCTCGAAACTCGCAAATCGCTTACAACGATAGAACGAGAAGAAAAGCTCGACGCTTTATTAGAAGAGTTCAATATCGGGCATATTGTTAACAGTTTAGGCATGAGCTTATCGGGGGGTGAACGGCGACGGGTTGAAATTGCTCGAGCGCTTGCCGCTGATCCGACGTTCATATTGCTTGATGAGCCGTTTGCAGGTGTTGACCCCATTTCAGTCTTGGATATCAAAAAAATTATCGAACACCTCAAGCACCGTGGCATAGGCGTGTTGATTACCGACCATAACGTGCGCGAAACGTTGTCAGTATGCGAGCATGCTTATATCGTTAGTCACGGGGAACTGATTGCCAGCGGTGATGCAAATAGCGTATTGTCAAACCAACAGGTTAAAGATGTCTACCTCGGTGAGCAGTTCACCTTGTAACGGAGCACAAGTGAGGCCGGGATAATCAGATGAAACAAAGTTTGCAACTAAAAATGGGTCAACAATTGACGATGACCCCACAATTACAACAAGCCATTCGGTTGTTGCAACTCTCATCGCTCGATCTACAAGCTGAGATTCAAGAAGCCTTAGATAGTAACCCCTTACTTGAGGTAGAGAACGAGGCCGACGACGCGCCTCAAGAGTCTTCTCAACAAGCTAAAAATGACGATAGCCAAAAAGAAACGTCTGATGCGCTGAACGAGCAATCTCTGCCTGACGATTTACCATTAGACAGCACTTGGGACGATACCTATACCTCAACCACGCCCTCCAGCAGCTTAAGCTCGAGCCAGTCATTTGATGGTGAACATGATGTTTACCAAGGCGAAACCAACGACTCCCTGCATGACCATCTGTTATGGCAAATGCAGCTATCTCACTTTACCGACGAGGATGCGGCTATCGCCACCGCGATTATTGAGTCTATCGATGAGCGCGGTTATCTCACGACCGATGTTACAGAGCTCGTTGAGGCCATTGCACTCCCCGAGGTTGACGTCGAAGAAGTCGCTATGGTGCTAAAGCGAATTCAACGCTTTGACCCGGTCGGCGTTGGGGCGCGCACGATCCAAGAATGTTTGAGTATTCAATTACAACAACTAACTGATGAAACACCCCATAAAAATCTGGCATTGACCCTGATTAACGATTACATGGAACTTATGGGTGCAAGGGATTACAAAGGTCTGCAACGCAAGCTAAGAATAGATGAGGCCGAACTAAAAAGTACATTACGGTTGATTCAAACCTTGAATCCTTATCCCGGAGATGCAATCGACCAAAAGCCAACTGAATACGTTATCCCTGATATCTCCGTGGTTAAAAAGAATGGTCGTTGGGTGGTCGAATTAAATCCAGATAGCGTACCTAAATTAAGAGTGAACGAAGAATATGCAGCGCTGAGTCGGCAGGCAAAATCAAGTGCAGACTCTCAGTATATAAAGCAGCACACACAGGAAGCACGCTGGTTTATAAAAAGCTTAGAGAGTCGAAACGACACGCTACTTAAAGTTGCACATTGTATCGTTCAACGCCAACAAGGCTTTTTTGAGCATGGTGAGGAGGCAATGAAGCCGATGGTTCTGAATGATGTCGCAGAAGCCGTAGATATGCACGAAAGTACGATTTCGCGCGTTACAACCCAGAAATACCTTCATTGTCCCCGCGGCATCTTTGAGCTCAAGTACTTCTTTTCCAGTCATGTGAGTACCGAAACAGGAGGTGAGTGTTCAAGTACCGCTATAAGAGCACTAATCAAAAAATTGGTTGCCGCGGAGAACCGCGCAAAACCATTAAGCGACAACAAAATTGCTGAACTCATCGCAGATCAGGGAATCCAAGTAGCTAGGAGAACGATCGCGAAATATCGCGAATCGCTCAATATTCCCTCTTCAAGCCAGCGGAAGAGTCTGCTTTAATATTGTTCAACCGTAGAAGGAAGACGTTATGCAAATCAACCTAACAGGTCATCACATTGATATTACCGACGCGTTGCGTGAATACGTGGATACAAAATTTGCCAAACTAGAGCGCCACTTTGACCACATAAACAACGTTCACGTCATCCTAAATGTTGAAAAAACGATTCAAAAAGCGGAAGCTACGCTTCACGTCAATGGCGGAGAGATTTTCGCCGATGCAGAACACGAAGATATGTACGCGGCAATCGATGGGCTTATTAATAAGCTCGATCGCCAAGTGATTAAACACAAAGAAAAGTTGAAAAAACACTAAATCATGCAATTGTCCGATCTTTTGAGCCCCGACTGCACCAAATGTGCAGTCGAGGGTGCAAGCAAAAAGCGTTTGTTAGAAACTATCAGCGCCATCGCAGCTCCTAAACTTGTGGGAATTACTAAACATGACATTTTTGAGAGTCTAATTAATCGCGAACGCCTCGGTAGCACAGGTATAGGGTTAGGGATTGCAATACCTCACGGTCGCTTGGCGAATGCAACCCAGCCAGTGGCAGTGCTTATGACATTGGAACAACCGATTGAATTCGATGCCATTGATAACCAACCCGTTGATATCGTGTTTGCGTTGCTTGTACCAGAATCGGAACATGAAAATCACTTAAATACGCTCGCGACCGTAGCTAAGCGAATGAACAATAAAGAGTGCACACGTTCATTGCGCGATGCACACAGTGATCGCGAACTTTATACGATTTTTGTCAGCGAGGATCAGGCACCTGAATGCAACTTATCATAGTTAGTGGACGCTCCGGCTCGGGAAAAACCATTGCCCTTAGGGTACTCGAAGATTTAGGTTTTTATTGTGTCGACAATTTGCCCATCGCTTTACTGTCCACACTTGTGCATTCCGTCATAGCGCAGTATGACCGCGTCGCGATAAGTATCGATGTACGTAATCTGCCCGAAGACTCTCAAGAGCTGCTCGAATCCATTGATTTTTTACCGGCGGAAGTTGATATTGAGGTATTATTCATTGACGCCGATGACCAAACCCTACTGCAGCGTTTTGGAGAGACTCGTCGACTCCATCCTCTGTCGCAAAAGCAACTCCCCTTGCTTGAGGCTCTTCAGCTTGAGAACCGCCTTCTTGACCCCATCGCCGTACGTGCAACTTGGCGTATTGATAGTAGTCACCTTTCGCTCCACCAATTAAGTGAAGAAGTCAGTGCCAGAGTACTTGGCAAAGCATCAAAGCAAGTGGTCATTGTGTTTCAGTCATTTGGCTTTAAACATGGTGTGCCAAAAGATGCCGACTTTGTATTTGATGCGCGTATTCTTCCAAACCCACATTGGAATCCAGAGCTCAAGCTGCTAACGGGACAGGATGAAGACGTAAAACAATTTTTCCGAAAGGAAAGCTTGGTCACTAAATACTTATTACAAGTCGAAAATTTTTTGGCTACCTGGCTTCCTTATTTTCGACGCAGTAACCGTAGTTATTTAACTATTGCAATGGGCTGTACTGGCGGTCAACATCGCTCGGTCTATCTAGCCGAAACTTTAGCAGAACAGTTCCGATCTGAGGGGACTCATGTTCAAGTTCGTCACCGGGAATTGTCAAAATGACGCAAAAAGTCTGTAAATCCTTGATCATTCGCAATAAACTAGGGCTTCACGCACGCGCAGCAACTAAATTGGCGCGTTTGACTCAAACCTTCGCTGCTAAGATTACAATTAGCCAAGACGGTCAAGAGGTCGATGCGGGTAGTGTGATGTGCTTAATGTTGCTAGCAAGCCAGCAAGGACGTGAAGTCCAAGTCTGTGCCGATGGTGACGATGCAGAGGCGGCTTTGGTTGCCATCACCACCTTATTTGAAGATAAATTTGAGGAAGCAGAATAATCATGATGGCTGAGTTGTCCGATAAAGAATACGCAATGCAGCGTATTCAAGAGGTAAATACTGCCCTGTCGGACGGTATGTATGTGGCTGCCCGCCGCATGCTGCACAATATGCCAGCCTGCGATATTGCATTATTGCTTGAATCATCGCCGCCGAAAAGTCGAGCTATCGTTTGGAAGCTTGTCGATGCCGATGAACATGGCGATATCCTCGAAGAGCTCTCAGAAGAAGTTCAAAAATCCATTATTCGCCAGATGGCGCCGGAGAAATTGGCGGCGGCCACCGAGGGAATGGATACCGATGACTTGGCTTACGTACTGCGTGGCTTGCCCGACCAAGTTTATCAAGAAGTTCTCAAATCAATGGACGAGCGCGACCGAGAGCGCGCAGAAACGGCATTGTCATACGATGAGGACTCTGCCGGCGGCATCATGAATACAGATACCATCACGGTACGAGCCGATGTCACCGTCGATGTGGTATTACGTTACCTTCGCCTAAAAGGCGAATTGCCAGAAGCCACCGATAAACTCTATGTCGCCGATCGTAACGATAAACTCATCGGTGAAATTGCCCTATCGCGCTTAGTCACCGTCGACCCATCAAAAGTGGTCAGCGATATTATGTCACCGGATATCGTCAGTATTCCTGTCGACATGGATGAAACCGAAGTCGCTAAATTATTTGAACGCCATGATTGGGTTTCAGCGCCCGTTGTCGACGGAGAGCAGCAACTTGTTGGTCGAATCACCATCGATGACGTGGTTGATATCATTCGCGAGGATGCTCAACACTCGATGTTGAGCATGGCGGGTTTAGAAGATGACGAGGATACTTTTGCGCCCGTACTCAAAAGTACTCGCCGCCGTACGGTATGGTTGGCTATTAACTTGGTCACGGCGTTACTCGCCGCCATGGTGAGTTCATTATTCGAAGATGTGTTAGCGCAAATGGCAGTGCTCGCCATCCTGAATACCATTGTGCCAAGTATGGGCGGGATCGCGGGTAGTCAAACCCTGACCTTGGTGATTCGAGGTATGGCGCTTGGTCATATCGGTAGTAGCAACTCAAGGTGGTTGATCGGCAAAGAACTCGCCATTGGTGCGCTGAACGGTATTATTTGGTCAATCCTTATTGCCGCTGTTGTGGCGCTCTGGATGCAAAGTTGGTTGGTCGGTGGCATTATCGCCTTCGCGATGATGATGAACCTCTTAGCGGCGGCGCTTGCCGGCGTGACCGTACCAATGATACTGAAGCGTTTTGATATTGACCCGGCACTCGCGGGTGGTGTGATTTTGACCACCGTCACCGATGTGGTCGGTATCTTTGCATTCTTGGGTACTGCGACATTGCTACTGTCATAAACAGCAATGTCGCCGGTTGACTTACTGACCTGCTATCCGCATTTCTTCTAACAACACTGATCCCGTATGCAAGGCATGGCGCTCGTCAATATCGTTACCAATAGCAACGATATTTGCCAGCATGTCTTTTAAGTTACCCGCAATCGTCACTTCCTCAACAGGATACTGAATTTCGCCATTCTCAACCCAGAATCCAGCAGCGCCGCGCGAATAATCTCCGTTGACCAAGTTAACGCCTTGCCCCATCAGTTCGGTGACTAATAAGCCTGTGCCCATCTGTTTGCACAGCTCCGTCAAACTCTTATCACCATGGGTCAAACGCCAGTTATGGATGCCTCCCGCGTGACCGGTGGGCTGCATATCCATCTTGCGGGCGGCATAGCTGGTTAGCAGGTAGGTCTGCAACTCACCGGCCGTGACGATATCACGCTCAATCGTTGCTAAACCTTCATGGTCAAAAGGACTGCTTGCTAGACCACCCACGATGTGGGGACATTCTTTAATGTTTAACCACGACGGCAACACCGGCTGGCCCAATGCATCTAGCAAGAAACTCGATTTCCGGTAAAGGTTGCCGCCACTGATCGCACTCACGAAATGACCGAACAAACTGCCAGCCACGTCAGCGCGGAAAATTATGGGGACTTTGGCGGTATCAATCTTACGGCCCCCTAAACGTGATAACGTCTCCTGAGCGGCTTCCTCAGCAACTTTTTCGGGTGCAGCTAAGTCCTGCGTACGACGAGCGACCGAATAGCTCATATCGCGTTGCATGCGCTCGCCCTCTTTCGCTATCAACACGCAACTTAAATTATGACGTGACTGCAAATAGCCGCCCAAAAAACCGTGGCTATTACCGTACACTCGAAAGCCCGTATGCGAACCATAATGAGCGCCGTCTGAGTTAATAATGCGATCATCTAAAGCTAAGCCATGACGTTCACATGCAAGTGCTTGTTCTATCGCATATTCTGCGCTTTGATCGCCTGGATGGCACAAGTCCAACTCAGGATAGTCCTTGGTCATCAGTTCTTTCGGTGCTAAGCCATTAAATGGATCAGCGGATGTATAACGGGCAATTTCCGCCGCTTTTTTTACCGCCGCCGCAATGGCTTCACGCGATAAATCGGTAGTCGATGCCGAGCCTTTTTGATGATCACGATATACACTAATGCCCAGCGCACCGTCTTGATTAAATTCGACGGTCTCTACATCGCCCATACGCGTACCGACTGAAATACCGGCACTTTTGCTGATCGAACACTCGGCCGCTGAAGTCCCCTCTTTAGCCGCTAACTCCAACGCATATTGGACCGCTAATTCAACATCATCAAGTTGTTGCTGTAACTCGCTAAGTTGAGGTTTCAATGTACACTCCTCTAAATGATTAACGCGTCTTGCGTAAAACTGGTAAACTGCTCGTTATTATTAGCAATTAAAACTGAATGGATTATGGCTCGTAAACCAACCCACTCGACATCGCCAGACGAAACTGAATTTGCAGATGTCCCCAGCAAAAGTGAACGCAAACGCCAAGTTGAAGCCCTACAAAAAATGGGCACTGAGCTCGTCGACTTAACTGATGCGCAACTCAAAAGCATTCCACTCGATGAGGAGCTGCGCAATGCGGTCTTACTCGCTCGTAAAATTAAAAATAAACACGAAGGCTATCGCCGCCAACTCCAGTTTATTGGCAAGTTAATGCGCCAAAGAGACGTTGCACCTATTGAACAAGCAATGGAGCGCCTCAACGCCTTTCATCAACAAACTGTGAATCAATTTCATGCTGTTGAGCAACAACGCGACCTGCTGTTGTCAGGTGACGAAGAAGCGCTCACAGACTTTTTTAACCGTTACCCCAACGCCGATATTCAGCGTATTCGCCAATGGCTTCGACAAGCGAAAAAGCAAGCCGAGGAAAACAAGCCGCCTACGGCAGCGCGCCAGCTATTTGTCTATTTACGTGAACTAATGACTGAGGCCTAAGCCTCAGTCAGTACCACCGACTGTCATAGCGTCTAGTTTCAGCGTTGGCTGACCGACGCCGACCGGTAAGCTCTGACCATCCTTGCCGCACACACCGACACCTTGGTCGAGCGCTAAATCATTACCCACCATTGAGACCTTACTCATTGCCTCGGGCCCGTTACCAATTAAAGTCGCGCCTTTAATAGGTTGAGTAATTTTACCGTCCTCAATCAAGTATGCTTCTGATGCCGAAAACACGAATTGACCCGACGTGATATCGACTTGACCACCAGCAAAGTGCGGCGCGTAAATCCCCCGCTTCACAGACGCGATAATATCCTCGGGCTGGTGCTCACCGGGTAGCATGTAAGTATTTGTCATCCGCGGCATAGGCAAGTGTGCATAGCTCTCGCGACGACCGTTACCCGTCACCGCGTGGCCCATCAGACGAGCATTCATTTTATCCTGCATGTAGCCTTTCAAGATGCCATTTTCGATCAGCACATTGCGCCCTGCAGGTGTGCCTTCGTCGTCAATACTTAGCGAGCCGCGGCGATCGGCTAAGGTGCCATCGTCAACGATAGTACAAAGTTCCGAAGCCACTTTTTCACCTATTTTACCCGCGTACGCCGAAGAACCTTTACGGTTAAAGTCACCTTCAAGTCCGTGCCCAACCGCTTCATGCAACAATACACCCGGCCAGCCGGCACCAAGTACTACTGGCATCGTTCCTGCCGGAGCGGCAATGGCTTCTAAGTTTACTAATGCTTGGCGAACCGCTTCTTCAGCAAACGCTTTCCAGCGGGGTGTGCCTTCTTCATCTTTAAAGAAGTACTCATAGCTGACGCGCGCGCCACCTCCTGCTGAACCCCGCTCTCGTCGCCCTTCTTGTTCAACAATGACAGAGCAGTTTAAGCGGACTAGTGGTCTGTGGTCTTCAGCAAACGTGCCGTCAGTCGCTGCAACAAGCACGTCGTCGTAACTGCCCGAGAGACTAACAACCACCTGAGATACACGCTTATCTTGCGCACGCGCATGGGCATCCACCTGCTTCAACAGCGCAATTTTCTCCGCCTCTTCGAGTGACTGCAGTGGGTTCTTAGCGGCATACTGTGCCGCTACCGACTGCTTAGTCCACGCCTTGACCTGTTTACTTTGACCTTGCCGAACAATGCCGCGTGCCGCGTTACACGTTTGTGTGAGTGCTTGCTGAGTAATCTCGTCAGCATAAGCAAAGCCTGTTTTTTCACCTTGTATGGCACGGACACCCATACCCGTTTCATTGTGATATGCACCGTCTTTAATAATGCCGTCTTCTAATACCCATGACTCGTTGACACTGCCTTGAAAATAAATGTCAGCAAAGTCGATATCGCCGTTGTACAAGGTACCCAGCGCTCTAGCGAGATCCGACTCAGTCACAGGTAGTTCATTTATCCAACTCAATTTATCGCTCATACATCCTCATTTAGATTAGCACTCACCGCTAGACGCGTTTGATCCGCGACAGGCATCTGCGCGCGAATGTTCTCTAATTTTTCTCTGTCAAAATAGGCACTGACAACGCCCTCTCCATCGGCTTGCTCGGCTATGACTTCACCCCAGGGGTCAACGATCATCGAGTGTCCATAGGTACGGCGTCCGTTGGCGGCCTCGCCGTATTGGTTGGGTGCCAACATATACACTTGCTGCTCAATCGCCCGCGCTCTCACCAGCGGATGCCAGTGTGCTGCACCTGTTACCTCAGTAAATGCTGAGGGTAATAAAATAATATCGGCGCCCTTGGCACGCAGCGCTTTGAATAACTCCGGAAAACGTAAATCATAACACACCGCCATACCGACCACAGCGAAGCCGAGGTCGATGGTGACAATCGAACTTCCCGCACGTGTCCAGCGTGATTCTCGGTATTGCCGCGTGTTGTCGGCAACGTCAACATCAAACAAGTGGATTTTATCATAACGCGCCAGGCAGCGACCGTCGGGCCCATAACACAAGCTGGCTGCTGCAAAGCGTTCGCCCGCCTGAAGCGGAATGGTGCCACCGACAAGGTATATTTCATGCTGTTTAGCTAGCTCAGATAAGCGTTGTTGTACGGGTCCATTACCAACAGGTTCGGCCATATCTAACTGAGCTCGGTCGCCAGCACCAAAGCAGCTAAACGCTTCAGGAACCACTACCAGTTGCGGGCGTTGCTCTGGCAATTGTTCTAATAAACGTTCAAGCAGAGCAAGGTTTTCAGTGGGCGTCTTAAAACTACTGAGTTGGATTGCGCTGAGTAGAGGTGACGTCATTGTTTGCCTCCTTATCTTTTTCCAATTCTGGAATGTCCACAGGGCGGCTGTCTCGTTCAACTTCTTGAACGACAGGGTTATCAATAGTACCAGTGACGTGGTAGCGCAACAATGAGATAACTTTGGCGTCTTGCAGCACCTTGTCAATGAGCAGTGCCGCTAATCCGCTCGGTGGATTAACCATCCAAGCCAAAATAACAGGTAAACTAGAGGTCACTTTAGGGGCGTAAGTTAACTCATAATTTAACGACTGCGTCTCTAAATCAGTCGAGCCACGAATCGCCATATCGCCGGCGGACCCAAATAATTGCGTATCATTGGTAGTCAAAACACCCTGCGCGATCTGCACGCTTCCATTGAGGTCGGTATAGAACATTCCTTGCGAAAACACGTCACGAAAATCCAAAGTGAGTTTACGCAAGATACCATCTAAGCTTAGTAGAGAAAAAAGTCGTGCTCCGCCATCACTGACCTCAGCCAAGTAACCTTGTCCAAAGTCCCACTGAAGTGCTCCCGATAAGGTATCGAAATCCACCTGATGAGGATGATCGTTCCAACGTACACCAAAACTGACCTTAGCTGAGCTATCACGAATCGCGGTTTCAAGGCCATACTCTCGTAACAATTCCCCAATATCACTGGTTGTCAACTCACCACTTAGTTGTGTTAACGGCTGTCCTTCACTGACCATCCAAAAACCCGACGCCTCAAGCTGCTCCGTTTCCGTCGTCATTTTCAGTTGATTGAGTGCAATGCCCCCTTGGATAGGAACTAACTCAGCATGTACACGCCCTAAATGGTGATCATCCAAACGACACACCTTACAAGTAATGTTGAGCGGCGGAACGCGGCTGACCCACTCGTAGTCGGAGGAGTCAGCAGGCTCAGAAGTTGTATTCGCCGGCGTGCTGGTATTGAGCTGCGCGAAATCTGCATTAACTTCAATGGGATCTTCTAAAAACGCTTCGGGGAGCGTTGCTTTCACTGATAAGTTATCTGCCAAAATGCGCGCCTGCCAAACACGCTTTTCAGGATAAATATCAATATCAGCATTATTAAACGACTGCTGTCCCCATGAAAGAGCATCGGTTTTGATGCGGATAGAATCAGGCAGATACCAAGCACTTAGCGACTGTTCACTATTGGCATTTGATGGGCCATCATCGGCGAACGAATCACTTATGAAATACAGCAAGTCGTACCATTGACCGATGGCTAGATTCGGTAAGTAGGCACGAATATCAAAGGTCGCTTCACTATTGAGGTCCGGCAACGACGTCCTATCGCCAATGGTCAGGCTTGCATACTGCCACTGGGGGACCCCCGGTTGCCAGGCACTTCGCCAGCGCAAACGGTCACCAGATTTTACCTCGAGTGCTAGATCGTTGCCGTTACCATCGAGCCTTACATCTAATTGCCAGTTTTCACCGAACTCCTTATTCAAAGGTTCCGGGAGCCGTGATTCGAGCCCAGTAAGATCGAGTTGTGAATTCGCCGATACCTGAACCTCATCCTGAATATTCAGATCGACATTGACGATACCATTGATTGCACCATAAAAATAACGCGCCCATCCCTGTTTCGGTAGCGCTTTGAAGAGCGGTTCAAGTTGCCAATCTAATTCATTTTCGACCGTCAGGTGATAACCCTCTGATTGAGGTTTACCAACAACCTTACTAGCGAAGGGACGTCCAAACCATTTCAGCACAAGATTCTCGGTCGCGACTTGCTGGTCGTCTATCAACAAGGTACCTGACTGAACATCAAACCATTGATCGATCGCCGCGATATAGACTCGGTTACCCGCTAAGTCAGCTTGCACATCAACCCCAACCTCTCGCGAACCGTCAAATGGAACATCGAGGTTAAACTGACCACTGATGCGGCTTTCAGGCATTACTTGGTTAAACACTTCAGCGACCGAGGTCAACGGTGACTGCTGAAATACCGAGCGTACGGACGATGCCGGTCCAGCGACTTTTGCGTTAACCTGTAAACCACGGCTTGGATCGAGCAAGTCAGCAATAGTGGCATTGACTTGTTCGATCGTCACACCATTGATACGTCCCTGTGAAGCTCGCATGTTCAAACTATGTTGATAAAAATCGAGCGTCAGTGGTAGTTCCTGCAGAGCTGGCCAATCGGGCTGAAAACGATAAGTCAGCGTATCGAACTGCACACTTGCATTAAAAACCCCCTGATTTATATTGCGAGGAAGCATAAAGTGCTCGGCTCGCCATGCCAGCGTCATTTGCTTTACCGCGCCTTCCGCTAATGCGCCGGATAAGTAACGCTTGAGCCCTTCCCCCATCACATCCGGTAATGCCGTTTTCAACGAGTCCACAGCAAAGGGTTGTTTGCTAAGCAACGCCAGTTCAAACCCTGGACCTAGGGCCTCGTTTGAGCGCCAAACACCTCGCGCTTCAAGTTGCATATCGGCAATTGCAAGTTGGCTATCTTGCCATGCCACTTGCCAGCCGTCAGAGCCATAGTCAGCGGAGCCACCTATTGCTACGTTATTCAGTTGCCAAGCACGTTGTTCGGATAGATGATCACTGGTAATTGTTAACTGCGGTGCTTGAATCGTCCAATGCGCCTGTTGGAGATCGCCCTCAGCTATCATAGATAAAGGTGAAAAGGCCGGAATTGTGTCTGAACCAGAGGCACTCACATTATCGAGCTCTGCTCGCCAGTGCCATGGATGCTTAGCATCGCTCCGCAAATAGAGATCGGCCTCAGCCTCAAGGCCAGACGACTGCACTGTCTGATATGTCAGCCCACCATCATCCACTAATTGCAAAAGCGGCGTCAGTTTCGACAGCGGCAAATGTTCTATACTTGCACTCAGTGTATCCGCAATACTTTGCACGCGCATTGCTGGCCATTCCAGCGAATTGTTGTCGACTTCGACGGTCATTGGGGTACTGTTAATAAGCCACCCCTGACCATGTCTTTCCATCTGTACTTCACCCGACGGTATATGTAAATCAACGACTCTATTGTCTCGTTGCATCGTCAAACGATTATCCAAGATCCGCATCAAAGCCTTCGATACTTGACCTTGGAAAATATCCAACCACACCGTAAAATTGACATTTGAGTCGGTGATGTCGATACCAGGAATTTGTTTTTCGAGCCAAGGACTCACATCTATCCCGCGTGAGTCTACATAAAACTGACCGACCATATCACGCCAACGACGCCCTTCGAGTTGCAACACGAAGTTTAAGCGATTCGGCGTGAAATTTTTGACTCTGAATTGACCAACACCTTGGTGGATGCTACCTCGGTTACTCCAAGATAACCTTTCGATATCGATGGTTCGTGAGTTGCCGCTGAGCGGGGTTACATGCAAGCTACTTTGCTGAAAGGAAAAGCTTTCTAATTGATTCAGAAATAATTGCTCGACTTGGTCAAGCTTTACGCTTTCACTCTCACCCTGTGTCAAACGCCGCAGATCTAATTGAATATCTGCCTGCTCAAGAATAAACTGTTGCAGTACCCATTGGCGCTCGGCCACTGATTCCCAGAAATCAATAACCACCCAAAGTCGACCCACATCAACACTGAGCGCGTCATGGTCGGCGTCACCGAGTTTGAAGTTTGATAACTCGATGGCGGAGCCTTGTTGACGCCAAGATAATGCTAATTGATTAATATGAACCTGTTGCCCAAGACTTGCGCTCACTTGCCTTTCTAACGGTTTAGTGAGGTCAGGAAAATAAGGCAATCCATAGCGTAATAAGCTCAGCAGTACGGCAGCCACCACTAATAAAATGGCCGATAACCAAACCAGCTTGTGAAAACTCCAGCTTATTGCGCGTTTTAAAGTCACTACATCATCACCACATCAAATTGCTCTTGGTTGTAGAGCGGCTCTGTTTGTATTGTTATTTGACGCGAAACAAACAACTCAAGTTCAGCCAATGCATGAGATTCTTCATTCAACAAAGCTTCACTCACCGGTGCGGATGCGTAAACGACGAATTTATCGGCTTCATAGGCTTTGTGCACGCGGACAATTTCTCGCATAATTTCATAACATACTGTTTCAACGGTTTTCATTGAGCCCCGTCCGCGACATACCGGACACTCACCACACAATACGTGTTCGAGACTCTCGCGTGTACGTTTACGCGTCATCTCGACTAAGCCGAGTGTGGTAAAGCCATTTATCGAGGTCTTAGCACGATCCTTATTTAATGCTTGTTCAAGGCTATGAAGAACTCGCCGCTTATGCTCTTCATCTTGCATATCGATAAAATCAATAATGATAATACCGCCTAAGTTTCGCAAGCGTAATTGCCGTGCTATGGCTTGGGTGGCTTCAATATTAGTATTGAATATCGTCTCTTCGAGGTTTCGATGTCCCACAAATGCACCGGTGTTGATATCGATAGTCGTCATCGCTTCGGTCTGATCAATAATTAATGACCCACCCGACTTCAATTCGACGCGTCTATCTAAAGCACGCTGAATTTCATTTTCAATATCAAACAGGTCAAAAATCGGACGATCTCCGCGATAATACTCCAACACGTGCGTTAGTTCTGGAATAAAATCCTTAGTAAATAACTTCAATTGATCGAGTGTGGTGCGAGAATCGACACGAATGCGCTCTATCGCCTCACCGACAAAGTCCCGCAGCACGCGACAACAGAGGTTTAAATCTTCATATAAAATTCCGACCCGGCGTTGCGACTTTTTGCGCTTCTTAATCTGCGACCACAAGCGTGTTAAAAACTCTGCATCACTTGTTAGCGAACCCTCGTCAACACCCTCGCCCGCAGTTCGGACGATGAACTTGCCTTCATCGTGACTGAGTGACTCCGCAATCGAACGTAGGCGTTCACGTTCATCGGCATCATCAATGCGTTGTGATACGCCGACGTGATTACTCTGTGGCATGAAAACCAAATAACGGGACGGTAACGTAATATCGGTGGTAAGCCGTGCTCCCTTTGTACCCAGCGGGTCTTTAACAACCTGAACCATAATCGGCTGGCCTTGGTGCACAAGCTGAGTGATATTCAACTGTGACTTCTCTTCACGCTCAATCGTTTCACCACCGTCCAGTGTTGTCACAATATCCGATGCGTGCAGAAAAGCTGCTTTATCTAAGCCGATATCTACAAACGCTGCCTGCATGCCCGGCAACACCCGCGATACCTTGCCCATATAGATATTGCCCACGAGACCACGTTTGACTTGGCGTTCGATATGCACTTCTTGCAAAATGCCGTTCTCAACCAACACCACTCGACTCTCGGTGGGCGTCACATTCATTAGTACTTCTACGCTCATGGTCTCATCCTAGTTTGGCTTCGACGGCCTGTAAAAGCTGTTCGGTTTCGTAAAGAGGCAAACCGACGACCGCAGTATAACTCCCGCTTATCCGTTTAACCCAACGGGCTGCTCCGCCTTGAATCGCGTAACCTGCCGCTTTATCTAGAGGTTCTCCAGTTTGCCAGTAAGTTAACGCTGCTGACTCGCTGATAGCGCCCATGCTCACCTCCGTGGTCACTTCTTCTCTTTGAACCAAGCTGGGCGCATTGCCATCATAATACATGATGCAAACGGCTGTGCGTACCTTATGGGTACGTTCGGCTAGGGAGCGTAGCATTGCAATACCGTGCGCTTGGTCTCGCGGCTTTTCCATAACCTCACCATCGCGATCGATAAGCGTATCGGAACCTATCACGATACAGGGTGCGCCATATTGTTTAGCAGATGCAATCGCTTTTTCGTAAGCTAATCTTTTAACGTATGCCGATGCCGTTTCATGTGTACCTTGTTGTTCCGGAATATCGCTTGCTAAACAGACAAAGTCGGCACGAATTTGTTGCAATAGCTCACGTCGACGAGGTGAACCAGAGGCGAGGACTAACTGCATTAAACAACTCCAAAGCGACGACGGATTTTGCGTAACAGAGGAAACAGCCAAAACCAAAACAATGCCGACGTCAGCGCTGGCCAAAAGTAGCTTGATGTGAATTGTGCATCATGAATAAACACATTTGCTTGAAACACGATGAGTCGCTTAATCAATATTAAAAATGCGATTAATATCACTTGCTGGGGTAGCGAGAAGTTGCGAATACGCTGAAAGTGGCGGGCAGCGAAGTAGCTCACAACAACCATTCCGAGCGCATGCACGCCCAGCACGGAGCCCAGCAAAATATCGGTTAACACGCCAAGGACGAGTGCAGTACCCAGGCTCACTCGATGCGGAAGCGCGATAATCCAATAGAGCAATACCAACGTCACCCAATCGGGTCGATACACATCAATACTCGCAGGCATCGGCATCACCATCAATACCAGTGCAACTAAGTACGTGAGTACGAGCGGTATTAATCCGTGCTTAAACATGGTTATTTCTGATCCTCAAAAATCGGCGCTTGCTCGGCACCTTGTGGCCATAGCAACAATACCGTTCGCACGCGGTCGAGTGCACTGATTGAATCGGCTGTCACTTCGGCAAATGGCAGTGATTCGTTGCGATTGATATGCGTGATACGCGCCACCGGGTAGCCTTCTGGATACACGCCCCCTAACCCGGAGGTCATCAGTAAGTCTCCCTCGGCAAGTTCGGAGCTGTGTGGCACAAACATAAGCTGCAGCTTGCCAATCTCACCGGTTCCTTGCGCGAGTACCCGAATATCATTTCGCTCGGCGCGTAACGCAATGCCATGGCTCTGATCAGAGATCAGTAGCACACGGGCTGTGTTACTGCCAACATCTTGGATTTGGCCGACCACACCCTTGCTATCAATAACCGGTTGTCCCTCGTAGACGCCATTGAGCGTTCCTTTGTTGATCACCAATTGTTGGCTAAACGGCTCTGAAGCCACCGCTACCACTTCAGCTACCATACGCCGACTCGGTTGACGTTGTTCTGAACCCAGAAGTGCACGTAGACGCTTATTTTCGTTACTAATGAATTGCAACTGTTGAAGCTGAGCACGTAATTCAAGCATTTGCTTTTTCAGCGCTTGATTCTCTTCAGCAAGCTGTTCTTGATTTTTAACACTCTCAGAAAAGTTACTTAGGATTTGCTCTGGTAAAATAGCTAAATACTGGACGGGTGTGACCAAGGAGTTCAGAAACATCCGCACAGGCTGCATCGCTTGCAGTCGATGGTCGACAAAAATCAATAGAAACGAACAGGCTAGTGCGAGCACTAGCCTGGATAGTAATGAGGGTCCACGAGTGAATAAGGTTTTCATCTGTGCGCTAACTACACCCCACCTAAATTGACTTACTCGTAACTAAACAAATCACCGCCGTGCATGGCGATCATTTCAAGTGCCTTACCGCCTCCACGTGCTACACAAGTGAGTGGGTCATCTGCAATCACAACAGGGATGCCGGTTTCTTCCATTAACAAACGGTCGAGATCTTTTAGTAAAGCCCCCCCGCCTGTTAGAACCATTCCACGCTCCGAAATATCAGACGCTAACTCGGGTGGCGACTGCTCAAGTGCAACCATCACGGCACTAACGATACCCATTAACGGCTCTTGTAAAGCTTCGAGAATCTCATTGCTGTTGAGTGTGAACGAGCGCGGTACGCCTTCCGCTAGGTTACGCCCGCGCACTTCGATTTCCTTCAGCTCTTCACCTGGGAATGCGGAGCCGATTTCGTGTTTGATTCGTTCCGCTGTCGCGTCACCAATCAACGCACCAAAGTTACGACGTACATAATTAATAATGGCTTCATCAAATTTGTCACCACCAATACGAACAGATGATGAGTAAACTACACCATTTAATGAAATAATCGCGACTTCTGTTGTACCACCACCAATATCAACAACCATCGAACCCGTCGCCTCAGATACTGGTAAGCCGGCACCAATCGCGGCAGCCATAGGCTCATCAATAAGGTGAACTTCACGTGCGCCAGCACCTAACGCTGATTCACGAATTGCGCGGCGCTCTACTTGCGTCGAGCCGCAAGGAACACAGACCAATACGCGTGGGCTTGGCTTAAAGTAATGGCTGTCATGCACTTGCTTAATAAAGAACTGAAGCATTTTTTCGCACACATAAAAGTCGGCGATAACACCATCCTTCATCGGGCGAATCGCTTTGATGTTGCCAGGAGTACGGCCTAACATCTGCTTCGCTGCTGCACCCACGGCTGCAATTGCTTTAGGTCCACCTGAGCGCTCCTGTCGAATAGCCACGACAGATGGCTCGTTGAGCACGATGCCCTCGTCCTTTACATAAATCAACGTATTGGCAGTACCCAAGTCAATGGATAAGTCGTTTGAAAACAAGCCGCGAATTTTCTTAAACATGTAGCGGTAAATCCCTAAAAAAAAGTGCTAAAAACTGCAATCAAGCGCACATTATTGCGCTCGTACTACCCGAAACCCAATATAGTTAGAACTAAAATCTGCTGGAAGTTCCATTCGCGTCGAAACACGCGCTAGGCTAGGTGCAAAGTTCCATGCACCGCCACGGACAACTTGTCCTTCTTCAGAGCGAGTCCATTCCCAGACATTACCTACGGTGTCGAACAACCCCCACGGATTACGCGCGAATTGAGCAACAGGTGCTGAACGCTCATTTGACCATTCAGACCCACAGTGGCGACAGTTAGCGTTTTTCACGCCAACGTCTTCTCCCCACCAAAAGTCAGTTTCTGTGCCAGCGCGAGCCGCATATTCCCATTGCTTCTCAGAAGGGATATCGTAATCGAAACCGCTTTTGTCTGACAACCAGTCAGTGTATGCCTTTACATCTTCATAACTAATACAGACAACCGGTGAATTCTCTGTTTGCTGAAATCCTGGGCTGCGCCAATTTAACGTACCGTCCATTTTCGGCATGCCGTTGTTCAGTTCAGCACAATTACCGTTCTTCTCTGCTTCTGTGACATAGGCGGTATCATTAACGAAATCACGAAACTTTCCCACCGCCACCTCTGTATCACTGATACCAAAAGGTGTGTCAATCGTTACGGTTTGCACAGGACGTTCGTTAGGTAAACCATCACCGCTTAAGTCGCCCATTTGATAGTTACCGGCCGGTACGACTACAAGTTCAGGTCCTCTGACATCACGAAATAAAATATCTTGAACCTTTTCACCACGCGTAAACGAGTAGTCCGATTTTTCTAGTTCAGCGCGAATAGATTGCGCATCGCTCAGCCGAATGACGTCACTGTATGAACTATAACCATACTTACGAACTTCAACGCGGTGTTCCCCACGAGGCAACATGATCTCAATGGGTGTTGAGCCATAGCTGACGCCATCAATTAACACTTCATCGTCGTACACGTTCGAGCGCAAAGTAAGAGGATGCATGACAGCATCGCTCGATGACCCTGCATTCGTCTGGGTTGTGCTGGCCTGTTCGGCATTTTCAACGACACAGTATCGCGCGTCGATTTCAAGCAATCGGCAAGCTTGTGCACGAGGAAGCTGTCCACGTAATTCAACAGCAATTTTTACACCATAGTTTCCTTGTCCACTAAAGCCATTACTGACTGTCTTGGAGCCTAGGATCTGAACATTGGGGCTCACTTGCTCAAGGTTTTGACGAGCCTGCTCGGCCTCGCTCAAGCCACTTACGATTTCGTTGAGGTATTGCTTCGAGGCCTTTTGTTTGGCTAATAATTTACCACGCGTCTCGCATTGGCTGAGTGTTTCCTCACGGTCACACACAATCGACTGACTCACTTCGAGCTCACCCGTTTGGTTGAATTCACGTTCCAAACGCTCTACACGAGCCACCTCGCGCTGATCTTTCAGCGACTCGATCTCATTGAGCAGTGCGTGACGGCTGACTCGCGCTTCCTCAACTTCTTGCTGTTTGTCATCAACTAATTGAATCTGTGTTGCTATATCTTTCTTGTTTTGCTGATGAGCCATAACGGCTTCTTTATACGCTTGCTGAGCACCGGCAATATCAATTGTCGGATCATCCACCAGCTGTTGATAGCGGTTGTTCATTTCTTGCAAAGCGGTTTGTCTTTGTTTCTCGAGCGTTTGATTGCGTTCGCGCAGCGAGGCTAGCTTTTGTTCCAGCTGCTCGGCTTCGTCTTTAAGACGTTGCACCGTTTGCGTATAGTTATCGTATTCATTTTGCAAACTCGTGATCTTGTCGGAGATCTGCTCCACCGTCATTGACTGCTGTTGCTCTTGCAGAGCATAAGCCGGCGAAGCGATTGTCAAAGTCGAGGCCATCACTAAGGCCAGTTGAGCCAGTCGCATCATGTTCCCATTCCAAGCTTGAAAGTAATAAAGCGGTAGAGACGTTAAGCCTTACCAGCGCTCTTTATTCGAATATTTATTGGTAAACGTCGTTAACGTCGCGCATGTGTAACAACTTTGCCTTATGCTATTTGCTTGTCAACAAAAGCGCAAGGAAGAATCTCGGTAAATTGCCTACAAATGAGTAAGTAGCTACTTACAAACCGACCTCTTGCCAATAGATTTGCCGATCACTGCCACTGTAAATACCAAAAATGCCAAGTGCAGTTGGGTTCTCATCATAAACACCGTCACCCGTCCAGTCGTACTGCAAATGGGGGGGAACCTCTAAGTCAAATTCAAATTGGAGGTTTTCGTCTGCCGGCAACCAGCGCAAACTTTCGTCATCTCCCCGCTCCACTGACTGAATTCGACCACCGCTCAGCGTTACTGAGTCATCATTAGTATCCGCTATCTGACCAAGTTTAAGGTCAACATTCGGTGTTTCTGCCCCGTCTTCTACCACATATCGTTCTTCCGAAAACGCATTGTTTGCAACGGTATAGCAGTTATTATTTTCGTCGAGTTGGTACTCGTTGCCATTCCAGAACTCAACGTGTCCCTGAATGAGTAGTGGGTCGCTGATTGCTGATGCGACATTGTTGAGTACCATACGAGCAAACACCAGCCGCGCCGAATCAAAAGCAGCATAATCCGCATCTACGTAATCATCGTCTGCGGGTGCCGATAAACCGGTGTTCTGAAGTCGGCTATAATAATGACCACCTTCCCCATCGTTTATGCGAATCCCAAGGGTATAGTTCTCGTAAGGCCCCTCTTCAGCGTCACTACGTAAAAACGTTGCTTGAGCATTGTTTAACGACCCGTAGCCCCAGTTGCCAGCCGAATCGTCCCAGTCAATTGGACCCACTAAACTCGACCCTTGAGCGTTTGGCGTAACTCGCAAATTAAACGATTGGCCATTAACATTAAACGCTGCAAACTCCAAGAACGCTTTTGCCAAATCACTCGCATAATTACGAGTGATATTACCGCTAGCGTTACGTGCCACGAGTTGGATAGGTAGCAAGCTTTGTGGCTCACCAATGTAATACGAGGGTTGCGCTCCACAGGTATTTGCAAAGCCAGTGCCCGCCTCAAGCGTAAAGTGGTGCGGAATAAATCGACCGACAACAAACGGGGTTTCAAGCAAGTCGCTAGTATCTTGCCACTGAGATAGATACCCGCCGCCATTCTGTTGGGCTACTTGTGCTGTAATATTAGCATTACCGACTTCAGAGTAAGTAACCTGACCATTAGTAAAGGTACCTAATGCCGAACGCGAAAATTGTACTCCATTTTCCAACGAGCCGTCGTTATTAGCTACTGGCGGCGCAGCGGTCGCTGTCTCTTGTATAATCAGTCGTTCAGCCACCTGTTCAAGGCCAAAATTCGGGGTAATCTGATCTTGCGCGTTACGTGCCGTTAACACGACCTTAAACGGATCGCCTGCCTTAGCTAAAATCTCAGTTGAACTCGATAAATCAGTATCTAGCTGGCTCGATTGCATATTGATATGGTGCGGTTGCCAAACAAAAGTGTTTGAATCGCCGCGTAGCGTCACACCGTTGCTCAAAGTTGCTTTCGCCGAGAGCTTCACCGCGCCTACATCATCATACTTCATCGCTAAATTCGCTATACTGTCATTAAATTCAACCGCTACATTTTGATAGTTACCCGCAATTAAGTCGGTTGCATTTGCAGCCGTAAGCTCGGAGCCCACTTGGCCGCTTACCAAATACTCGCTTTCTGAACGACATTGGTTTGGATCCACACACTCCAACTGCATTTCAACTTGCGTTAAGTTATTTGTCAGCGCTTGACATTGCAGTGTACTGGTGTTTGTTTCTACGGCGCGAATTGTAATACCTCCAGATTGAATTCCCGCCGTTTGACGTGGTAGTTGCGTGCTCTGTAAACCAGCATCATAGAATACAAACCCAGCATTGCTTATTGCGATTTGACAATCGTCTACCACGCCATCCACTAAACACACTGTCGGGTTAGCCGGTTGTGGCGAGCTTTGATTGGTTACAGATAGGTTAGAAACGCCCGCCTGAGTAGGGTTCAACTGCGTTAGCAACTGCGAACTCGTCGCCTGCCAACTCAGCGAAGACGGTGAGAAGTTTCCGTTATCAGTACCAAGCTCAATCGATGCAGGACGATTAAACGTTTCCGAGCAATCGGCATTAGCGCACGCTTTAACCGCTACTTCGGCACCGTTGCATAAAACTGCATTTTGGTTGAATGCCAGTTGATAATGATGCACGTCCTGCTCGTTTGGAGAGCCAGGAATTGAGCAAACTGACAAGTCCTTAATCCAATGATAATTCGTCTCGCCTCCAGTACTACCGGTAAAACTTAAATACACCTGTTCGGGCATCTGCGGCTGATCTTGAATATTATCGAGCTTCAAAATACTGACAAAATTATTGTTCGCGCCGTTTTCGTCCAGCTTACGTAGTACCTCGATACTTGGATTATCACCCGTTCCATCGATCAAGACTTTATAGGTATGTCCCGGTTTAGGGTTAAACACAGAATTTGGGTTTTGGTTCGCTGGCGAATCAATTGCAGGATCAAGTTCATTTGAAGCGCGTAAGAACTTGTAATTCGTTGAATCAGCCCCACGAACGCCAACCCGGTTAGGAACCAGTCGATCAAACCCGCCGGCTCGTCCCTCGCTGTTGCGCGAGAAGTTTCCGTACTCATCAAAACCGATACCAAGCCAACCGGCTTGAAAACCTGGCACACCACCATTACGTTGAGCGTAACCTAGAGAGCCACCATAACTGCCCGCACGAGGATTGCCATTACTAATACGACTCGCATCAGACAGTACTAAAGCAATACCATCTGCACCGGTGAAGCCTGGCGACTGCGAGCCCCAAGCGTATAGTTTAAACTCAATTTCAATGCGATGCCCTTTACCCGGAAATGCCTTCTGTAACGTTACCGCAGTCGCTCGATTATTCTGATTATCAGTCAGTTCTAAATATTGCTCATTGTGAGCTTCAACTAACTTAGGTGAGTAATTTTCGTCCTTGGAATAACTCAGCCAGTCATTGCCAAACACTTGCCCAGCCATATTCAATGAATAGCATTGATTGCCACTTGCTTGGCAAACACTCCGTTGGTCCATCAAGCGTTTTATATCGTTGCCAGATAAATAGCTATCAAACATTTGGAACTCATCAATAGCGCCATCAAAAAAGCGGTTACCATCCCCTTCTTTGTCCGCTCCTAACCGAAGCGAGCTATTGTTTGTTGTTGGTTTATCGTTAATCGAGGCGTCGATAATGACTTCGTTATCGACGGTTAATGTTTGCTTACCTGATTTAAAACGAGCGACGACGTAATGCCATTCACCATCATCAAACCGTTGCGTGCTGGTTAGGGAATGGACACCCCTTTGTCCTTGCCACCACCAGTTAATTTGACCAGAAGACGTTACGTGCAACTCGTAATTAGTATCTTTACTCACCAGAGTCATTAACCCGGAGTCTGGTGTCGTGCTATACCGAGCCCATAGCGCTATCGTATATTCGTTGGTCAAGTCCAGAACCGGATCATCGGGCAGCTCTATATACTGCTTGGCGGAGCGTTTAAAATATCCATACCCACACGTACCCATGCCGTTTTCGTCGACTGGTAAGGCAGAACTTGCGCTTGCTTGTTGCCATTCAAGTCCCTGTTTTGCTTGTCCATTGAGTAAATTCTTCGAGCCATCAAGCACGTCTGTATTTGTCGTCCATGGACCGTCATTCATTGACCACTGCAATATCGGCTGAAGAGGCGCTGCGGTGCCGACAGTACAATAGCCTCCACCTTGAATATCTACACCAGGTTGTTGATAGTTAATCTGTGCGGGTTGACCACAACCTGTCTGGTAAATATCACCTGCAGCGGCAAGGGCACCATTTACGATCGATGTATTCGCCTCGAAACAAACTAAAACCCAAGGTTCGCCGGCATTCGCAAGAAAAATATCGCCCGTTGCGTAGATATAGCCATTAATTCGCACATCGCGTTCAATGGTTAAATCGCCGTTAACGATCAGCATGAAATTATCAGCATCATCGTTCTGGTTTAATCGAGCGCCTTGTTCTATGGTCAGGGAACCATCAATGTATACCCGAGAAGTTGGCGCAGGTGCCTGGTAGTCTTCGCCTACGTTTGCAAATGAGCCTTGACGTAAATAATCGATGGGATCTAGCGTTCTTGGTAACTGCTGTCCGTATGGGGGAACATCGGGACGAATATTTACCAGACTATTATTTCCGGACGTTAGCGCTTGGTCCCAAATATCTGAACACTGTTTAAGCGTATCTACAGCTCCGCACGGGCGGCTACGATTAAAGAGTTGATTCACTTTTTGACTGGAATACACGCCGGTCGCCACTGTGACCTCATCAATTGAGCCGTTGACGCCATGGCCAGCAAATGACTGCCCGCCAATATATAAATTAGCACGGGATGACAGTGGGTTAAGCGATCTATTACTCACTCCAGCGGTTGCTTTAAGTACGCCATCAATATAGAGGTTAATATCGTCCGACTGCGCATCATAGGTTGCCGCTATATGATGCCAGTTGCCATCAAATACCTGTTGACCAGGTACCGAGACGTTGTGAATCCGGTCTAAACTATCGCGAATCTCAAAGTACAACGCGCCATCAGACACCCGTCTATAAACTTCAAAACGCCCGTTAGGTCCTTCGGTGGGTCCTTCACCATAAATCAATAGTGTTTGATATCGTTCGGACGATGAGCGTTGTGCTGATGCGCTGATATTAAACCACATTGAAAGACTGACACTTTCAGAAGCTGAAAGCTGCTGGGGTTGTGGAACTCTTACAAAGTCATCGCCCCCGAAACGCCCATAACGACACGTTCCGATATTCCCAGCAATCGCCGGCGAAAATGAACTCGTCGTAGGCTGACCGACAGCGGTTCCCGACAAGGAACTCGAAGCACTGTTAAGAACTTCGCCCGGCTCGCCTGTCCAACTCGATTCATCAAAGTGCCAGTCACCAACAAGTTGATACCCAACATTGTTTCCGCCTGTGCACGGTCCTTCATTTGCATTGATATTACAGGTTTCGTCGACATTGAGTGGTTTATTACCACAAGCATTACTCTGACTACTATCGGTACACTTTGCGTTGGCATAAGTACCGTTTATTTGACCATCGTTCCAAAGATCGCCATCGACATTTATGCTTCCGTTAATGACACCACTGCCATTATTTCTAATGTTTCCCTCAGCATCGACATTACCGTTGATAACGCGGTTGTTAATGAGATCCTTGTCAGTATAGAGGTTGCCATCGATTACACCGTCAGAAGTAATACTCCCGTTAGCAAAAATATCCGCTTTGATGGTTGATGAGGCATCTATCTTTACCGAATTCTGTGTTTGAAAGCGGAGCAACAGAGGAATTGACTGTTTGTTGTTAATAGTTGACTTAATGACGGTATTACCCGTAATGATAAGCTCTGCCTTAGAGGTCTTCTTGAACCTTATTTCATCCGAGCCATTCAGCGCGGTAAAAACACTCCCTGGACAAGTAATGCTCACTCCACCTGAATTTGCATTAACAGCGTTACACTGCTCAAAAGGCTTGTTCTTCTTCCCAATATCTTTTGGAAACTCATACTGTTCGGCGTGTGACACCGCAGAAGCCGCAAATAACGAAAACATCAGCAAACATAAACTCATCCGTCTCATTCTAATGTCCTCGCTTCCATTGCTAACACACGTGTCGTGACTTGTGCTCCGACTGTGCACTCTCCCGTTGCTATCAACCGATAATGTGTATCAGATTCGTAATTATCACTCATGCATTGAATACTAACTTCGCAGTTCTGCAGGCCCTTGGCATCGCTAAAATCCATAGACGTGTCTACGGCAGGGCAAGCTTGCATCTCGCTATCTAACGGGAATAATTGATTCATCCCCTGCTGCAAACCACTTTGCGCTGCGGTGAATGCCCGTGTGCCATACACCTCAGTTACAACACTTTCGTTACTGGTACGTAAGAGACCCGAAAGCGTTGCCACCAGCAGACTAGTTACCACGATCACGAATATAGCAACTATCAACGCACTGCCACGTTGTGATTGATAACTAGGGCGCATTGGGAATATGAACCTCTTGACTAAAAAACAACTGTTCATTATCTATACTATTAAATTGCAGGAACAGATGCACAATATTATTTTGCAACAGGGTGGTTTCATCTACTTGAAAAGCCGGCGCGTTATTAACTAAATTCGCCAAACCATTCCCCATTAGCGTGCCTGTGACACCCGCAAATCGCCCATTGGCTGGCGTAGGCTGCTGCTGCGACCAGCCATAATTAGCGTAACGATATATGTTTTGTCCCTCAACACAATAGCTGACGGGCGTTCGTCCGATATACAGTCGTTGACGCGGCGAACGCTGACCATAGCGCGCGTTGCTACTCGCCAACGTTAGCTCAGTCACATTGCCAGAACGAGTTGTTTGTGCATTGACCTGCTCGTATCGATTCGAATTATTGGCGTAAACATGATTAGTACGCGTCGCGTAAATATAGAGTCTGTCAGTCACTTCGATAACGGACCAGTTGGCCAATGAAACAAAGGTTAACGTATTGGGTTGGTTATTACGAAACGGTGCGTCGTAATAGGTACCTGCTACGCGTGTCGGGACAAACTCTAAACACTGTGTTGCGGTATTATTGCCGATATTTTTGGGAGTAACCCGTGCACTATTCGGTACCGAATTTCTCAGTTCTCGCGTTAAACGTTCGATCACAAATCGACTTTGATCGAGTACGCGTACTCGCTCGGCTCCACTGACAAACATCTGTGAGCCGAACCCCACGAACTGAAACGAGAAAATGGCGATAATTGCCAATAGCAAAATGACAATGACTAACTCAACGAGCGTGAAGCCTCTATTACGCATTACCAATTGCCTCTGAACGCCGAGAAGTCGATATTCTGCCCTTGTGGCGTAATGACAGTAACTTCGATACGCTTGAGTCTATCTGGTTGCTCGACCGCGACGCGCACCTGCAAACGAAACTGTCGATAATCGTCGGTCAGGTCATTCGCTAACGTATCAGCGACTTGGTTTCCCGAGAGTTCCAGGCAGTGATAGTCGTCCACATCGTCAAAGTTCTCTCGTGACGCCTCCTCTCGATAACTTGTATTACTGCAGTCACTGGGGATCGTCGTGCAACTCGGTCCACCTGTTTCGCCGCAACGAGCCTCGCCAACGGCACTAGAGCCGTTTTCATCAAAACGGCGCGATAGAATTTCATTAATCAAACTTTGACCCAGCTCGGCGGCGCGCACTTGCTGCCACGGATTAACGCTTTGTTTAAACAGCGGTCCCATGCCCGTCGTTACGACCAGCGTGATAATGCCCACGACAACAATGCCGGCGATAATCTCGATAAGCGTGAAACCACGCTGTGGCTTGAGCTCTTTAACAGCCATAGATATAACCTTCGCGGTTGATACAGACTGACTGACTTGCGCCACTGGTTTCGGTGAAGGTGAATCGGCACGGTTGTGCGCCGCTACAGACTAAGCCAGATTCATCACGGGGGCGACCCAGTGAGTCGAACTCTATTTCTGTCGGTAAAGCGACATTCGTGTTCGCGCTGTTGGTGACCGTAAACGTTTTTCCTTGAAAATCTGCGATTTGACGTGCGTCGTCGGGATCTAGGCTGAATGTCGAGGTGGCAACGCCACAGTTTGTAGAAGTCGCTTGTCCAAGAGAGTTGGGTTGCAAAACAACCGCGGTACAGACCAATGAGGTATTCTGCATTGATTTGAGCTGGCTATTACGCAGAATAGACAAGGTTCGCTCGCGTAATACTAAGCTTTCGGTGCCGCCCGAGCCAATGAATAACGGTGAGGCGCCAACCGCGAGAATACCCACCACTACTAAAACAATAATGAGTTCTACTAGGGTGAAGCCTTTCATAGGAGAGACCTTAGATATTCGGCCCGCCGAGACGGCGAGCCGAGATTCGACCATTAAAAGATGGTTGGATTAGTTGCCGCAGCCGCTAACGTCGATTGCGACTGTTGGTGGTGTGTCTGCACTATCGGTTTGTTGGTAAGATACATAACAACCGTTACCAGATCCATCGATATCTGTATAATCAGCAGCTTCGGCAGGAGATGACTCAGCAATAAACCCAGCAGGACCGATGTATATTGTCGCAGGAGTAGTTGAAGTATCCTCAAACCACTCCCAATCTTCCCCTTCTGCACCTAAACTAGCAGCTTCAACAATCCCATCAGCATCAGCTGTAGGATAGCCGTTAGCAATAGTTACATCACCAATAGCGGTAGAAAAGTCACCATCAACCGCCGCTTTCGCATAAACCGTTTGGTAAGCGCCTTGGATATTACCCTTCAAACCTTTAACTGCAGACTCACGAGCGTCACCCGAGAAGTTAAAGAACTGAGGCGCAGCAGTCACGGCAAGAATACCGAGCACCACAATAACGATAATTAGCTCGATGAGCGTGAAGCCTTTTTGATTACGCATGATTACTTTCTCCATTAAAAAAATATTCAGGTGCGGTGTTAGTTATTATTACTGAACACGTTTACACCACCATTCCTAGGGTTATATACAAACGAGTTTCCAACTGTCTGAAAGTCATTACCCGTGGGTAAAGGGCTAACTCCTTTTATCGTGTTCACTAAATAATAAACACAAACTTGATTGGCAGCCTGTCCTTGTGCTGCACTACCGTTCGGATCATCGGTTGCATACGTATAGTATCGATACTCATCGATAGAACCGCTATCACCTTCTGCCATCACGGTCGGTGACCCTTGCAAGATTGCGGTCATCACTGTACGGCAATCGGCATTGGTTAACGTTGCATCAGTTGTCGAACTATTATTACCACTCACCGGATAGCCGGTATCACCGTCGACATACACGGGAACACCATCCATCTGCAACTGAGCGCCTGCGCCGTTTGTGCCGCCTTTAGGGCGACCTCGTAGCTCCCACTCGCCACGTACGATGCCGACAGCACTGGCAAAACCACCCGCGACGCCTTCGATAGCAGAGTCTTCCGCATCCGCCGTCACATCGGTAAAGCGCGGCAGTGCCGATGCGGCGAGCAAGCCAAGAATCACCACAACGATGATTAACTCGATGATTGTGAAACCGTGTTGCCGTTTATCCATAGTCAGCGTCCTTTATCATTTCTCGTGATATTGTATAACGACATTTTTACAATTCATAGGTCAGATCCGACATTTTTTGGACGAATTTGACCTGTCTCAGCGTCATATACTTGCCACGGCTTTTCATTAATACTGAAAATACATCGATTGCCCTCGACCCTTGCAGTTAGCTGGCGTGGCACATCAGCAAGACGTTGCCAAAGTGTTACACAACCTTGTTGCACGGCAGGCCAGCCACGCGCATTCATTTGTATAATTTCTTCACTACCACTTATGTTAAGTGATACATGTGTCGGACGACCACGCCGCATCCATTCCGCCCGAGCCAGTAATAAGGTGTCATTAAAACGCCGCAGTTCCATATCTCGTTGTGTTTCTTGCCACCCATTGTCGTCGCTCGGCGCGAACCAAATCCATAACGCGACTGCGGATAGCACCAATACGCTGATTATAACAACAACGTTTTGTAACAAACTGCGAAAACTCTGCTCGCTTTGCGCTTGGCTTTTCATCCCCGCCCCTGATACGCATTCATCATATCCCACATCGGCGTGAAGATACCCAGCGCAAGAATTAATACTAACACCGCCACAAAACCAATCATGACGGGTTCAATACGCGCAGTCAGCGTTTTTAAATCGTAATCCGTTTCTCGTTCATAATAATCAGCGACCTCTTTTAACAGCGTATCGCTTCGACCCGTTTCCTCGCCGACTACGATCATTTGTAATACCAGCGGCGTAAAAAGCTTGGATTGTCGTGCGGCACGAGACAAATTCTCGCCACGCTCAATAGTGCGCCGAATGTCTAAAATTTTGCGCTCCATGTAGGCATTATCAACGGCTTCAGACACCAATGAAAGCGCCTGCGTTAAGGGGACTCCCGCCGACAGCATAACCGCGAAACTGCGTGCAAAGCGAGACAGTATCGAACGCTCAAGAATCGAGCCGATAATCGGCATTCTTAATTTCCAACGGTCCCAAAATAGCCGACCGGAAGGGCTATTCACATAGGCGCGCACAGCAAAAAACGCCGCCACCATTGCGACAAGCATCAACGGCCAGTACGCCACAAAAAACTCCGAGGTTCCCAGCAGTGCTCGCGTCGCCCAAGGTAACTCGACGTTAAAACGGCTGAACATATTGGCGAACGTTGGAATAACAAATATGTTTAAAACGAATAATGCAACCACAAGCGCAATCATCACAAAGGTCGGGTAGCGTGTCGCTGCCTTGATACGCTTACGCGTATCTTGCTCTTTTTCGAGGTAGAGGGCGAGTTGCTCAAATGACTCCTCTAGTTGACCGGTATTCTCGCCAACGTGCACGATAGCGACAATAAGACGTGAGAAGACTTTCGGATGTTGCGCCATACCTGCTGACAACGTGCGGCCGCGCTCCAATTGACTATGAACATCACGTAAGGCGCGCTCCAAGCGCTTATTTTGGGTGGTATCGGCGAGTCCCTCGATGGCGCGCAGAATGGGGATACCGGCATTGGTCAATGAATACATCTGACGGCAAAATATAATGAGTTGATCCAGCTCGACGCTCGGCTCGGTTAATGCTTTCAGTTGCATCCATAATGAACCTCTCGGCGCGCTCGCTTTACCGCCTTGAAGTTTGCCTTTACTAACCGCTACATCAACCGGGATCAGCCCACGCTGCATGAGTGCTTGCGCGGCACTTTTGGCATCATTTGCCTCTACTGTGCCTTGTTGAAGCGCGCCGGCTTTGTCTCTGGCTTTGTAGCTAAACTGCATGGTTAGTCATCACTCTCGCTACGTTGTGCGATTTCGCTTACGTTGGTAGCCGCAAAATTTTCCTCGACACTTTCTGCCAAGAACAATACTTCATCAATACTGGTAACGCCCTGCTTGGCAAAGTCCAGTGCAACATTGGCCATCGATCGGTAGCCCTGCGCATGTTTGGCCGCCTCAGCAAAGCGTTGGGTGTCCTCTTGCCGCAGAGCGTCCATCATCGCGCTATTCATCTCAAGCAATTCAAATACACCGATCCGACCTCGATAGCCCGTATGGTTACAGTTCTGGCAGCCGACACCTTTCTTAAAGGTTTGGTTGCAACTACCCTTTTCTAAATGTTCGAGAATCGCGCGCTGTGCCTCATCGGGCGTATCGTCATGCGCACACCGCTCACATACTCGCCTGACAAGTCGCTGCGCAATCACCCCCCGCAAGGCAGCCGCTACTAGGTACGATGGCGCCCCCATATCAATCAACCGCATTGCACTGGTAATCGCATCGTTAGTGTGTAGCGTCGATAACACCATGTGACCTGTAATTGCTCCACGTAGACCAATCTCTACTGTCTCGTGGTCACGCATCTCACCCACCATGATGATATCTGGATCTTGTCGAAGTGTCGTGCGCAACACGCGAGCGAAATCAAGTCCAATCTTATTACTCACTTGGACCTGCGAAATCCTCGGTAAACGATATTCAACGGGATCCTCGACAGTGATCACCTTCTTCTCTTCCGTGTTAAGTTCACTTAGAGCACCGTAAAGCGTTGTCGTTTTACCCGAGCCCGTTGGCCCCGTGACAAGTAACATACCGTGCGGTCGATGAATTAAATGGCGGACGCGCTTGAGAATATCAGGCGGCATACCAACTTGATCCAGCGATAAGATACCGCTCGATTGGTCGAGCAAACGCATGACACAGGCTTCACCATACTGCACTGGCATCGTTGATACCCGCACATCAATACTGTGCTTTTTGACTTTGATATTAAAGCGGCCATCTTGCGGTAGTCGTCGCTCCGAAATATCGAGCCCCGCCATTAGCTTTAATCGCAAAACGAGCGCATTAGCGATGTTCGTTTCATCAAGCACATTTTCCTGTAATACGCCATCGACACGCTGGCGAATACGCAGCATTTTTTGATCAGGCTCGATATGAATATCAGACGCTCGAACTTGTACTGCATCCTCAAAAATCGACTTTAATAACTTCGCGACGGTCGCATCATCGTCGTCGTCATCTAAGCTATCTGACCCGAGTGTAAAATCAGCGGTTTCTTCATATTCGGTTTGTAGTTGACTTGCGAAGGTTTCTATTTCTTTAGTGCGACGATATAGAGAGTCGAATGCCGATAAGAGCTCAGCTTCGGATACGACCGCTAAGGTCACTTCACGGGGCGATAAATGCTGAGTCACCGCATCGACCGCTGCGAGATCGGCGGGATCACTCATCCCGACTAGCGCACTTTCATCATTCGCTTCGATCACCAGCGCTCGATAGCGTCGTGCTTGAACTTCAGGTAGTAACTGAACATCTTTTGGATTAATTTTACGGTCAGCAACGCTGACACGCTCTAGTTTCAGTTGCTGAGCCAAAAAGTCGAGCAGTTGCTCTTCGGTAATGTAGCCAAGATCACTGAGCGTCGCACCCAACTTGCGCCCACTGATTTGCTGTTCTTTAAGCGCACTTTCGAGTTGTGCTTCGCTGATGACTTGCTCGTGAACCAGCAAGTCACCCAATCGCATTTTAAGACGAGGTCGCTTCATCTTGATCTACCAATAAGTTGAGTTGTTGCTCGATAAATTCGAGCGTGGGTGCATGTTGGATTAATTCTTTTGCTCGATTAAAGAAACGAATCGCCGCATCCTTTTGAGCCAATTGTTGCGCAGCTATTGCCCGCCCTAACCACCAACGCCCCTCTGTCGGTTGAGCCTGTGCCAGCGACTGATAACTGTCGGCCATTAGCGTCCACTGATTCAGTTGTTGAGCTAGCTGAGCCTTAAGCCGGTAATACTCCAAATGACGACTAGCCTGCGGTTGCGCTTGCTTAAGCATGGTCAACGCGAGTTGTGGTTGCTGCCGCTTATCGAGCATCTTAGCCGCGAGCAGTCTTAATTCATGGGCTTGGGGATTAACTTCCAAACCGCGAGTAAGCACGGCTAATGCTTCCTGCCAACGATTCCGGCCGAATTGTAACGCGGCCAATTGTCGCCGCGCTTCGATGTGGCCCGGATCGATACTGAGCACTTTCTGCCAATGTTTCACCGCTTCGCTCAATAAGCCTTGCTCGGCGGTCTGTTTTGCAGCATTTATTTCCCGCGTGATGACTTGCTCCGGTGACAGTTGTACCGTTTTTCGCACGAGTGTCGGCGTGGGCTCTACTTCGCTCTCAGGCACGGCTTCCTGCGCATCATCAACCTCCGTTGACTCTGTTGCTTGCGGCTGTTCTGTCCTAGAAGACGTGGGCGGTACTTGTGCAGTATGCGTCGAATGATCCGCTTTAGATTGCTCAGCCGCAGGGGAATGCTGTTCAACCGGTTGTTGCCTGCTCGATGATTGTGTCACCGCTTGCGCTTCAGTTTGCGTCTCGGTTTGCGCTGGACGTGCGAAATTATTAGTCGACTCAACTGGCTCCGGCTCACTCACTTTTGGCACCGGTTGAGGTGCATTTACCGTCTCATTTTCGACCCAGCGATCCCAACTTAGGGCGCCGAAAATTAATGCAATCACAAGTAGCACTACGGCAACGATTGCAACCACCCAAGGGGTACGCGAAGAGGGACCCGCAACAGCAGAACCGCTGACACTCTCTGCTTCGCCGGGCTTTTGACCGCGTTTATCTAAATCTTTTAATACCTTATTCAATATACTCATGCGACAGAGTTCCACGGCCACGCTGGATGTTCAAAAGTTAAACTAACGATCGCTGAAATGGCCACACACACCAGTAGAATGGACCAAATGATCAGTCTGACCATCGGCGAACGATAACGCGTATCTGACGTATCCTTCGTTGCCAACCTCAAATCCTTATGTGATAACTTTCGACGACCTTCGCCATAGGCTAATAAGAGCATTTTGTGCGCCAGCACATTAACGAGTCTCGGAATACCTCGACTACTCTCATACAAGGCTGAAACCAAACCTGCTGAAAATATCGGTTCCCCTTTATAGCCAGCAATGCGCATTCGGTGGCCGATGTACTGTGCAGTTTCTCGTGCGTTCATTGCCGTAAGTCGATGCGAAAACGAAATACGCTGCCTGAGCTGGCGAAAGTTATGCTGAGCTAGCCGTTCATCAAGTTCGGGCTGTCCGACCAAAATAATATGAAGCAATTTACGTGATTCAGTTTCTAAATTAGATAGCAATCTTAATGCTTCTAAACTATCTTCTGGTAGCGCTTGCGCCTCATCCACGATAAGTACCACTGCACGTCCCGCGTGGTTAATTTCGAGCAGTTTATCCTGCAGTGCGCGAGCTAAAGGATGCTCACTTTCAATATCCGCAGTTTCAACTCCAAGTTCTTGCGCAACAGCACGACGTAATTGATCAGGATTAAGATAGGAGTCTGGTACGTAAGCGGTGTAAAAATAATCGGGAATTTCTTCCAACAGACGGCGACATAGCAACGTTTTACCAGTACCGACCTCACCGGTCACTTTGATAAAGCCTTCACCTGTATTCAATGCCGTTAATACCACTTTAGCGGCTTGATCGTGACTCTTTAGCTCACAATAAAACTGCGTATTGGGCGTAATGGTAAACGGCAGTTGATTTAGCCCGTAGTGATACAAGTACATAGCGCGCCTGACACCTACTGATCATGCGCGATGTCTGGAAACCAGGTTTCCAACAATTCACGAGAGCGCTCTAACTCCTTCTGCCACGTATCGGCGCCAATAACTGTTGGCTTGATCAATATCACTAGCTCTTTTTTCGAGGCATCGTTACTCTTGTTCTTGAATAGGTTCCCCACCAGCGGCAGATCGCCGAGCAATGGTACCTTTTCTACGTTTTCCGACGTTGAGTTTTGCATCAAACCACCGAGTACAACGATCTCACCACTGCGCGCTCGTACAATCGTATCAGATTCACGAATATTACTGCGCGCCAATGGCAAACGCAGTGTTTCATCGCCAATCGTAATTACTTTTTCTTGTTCCTTCGTCTCAACGACTGACGGATGCACATGCAGTGTGACTTCACCGTCGTCACTTATTTGCGGTGTGACATCAAGCGAAATACCCGAGAAAAAGGGCGTCAAATCAACATTTGAACTCGTCAACGCGTCTTGTGTGACCGTGGTATTGGTCTGCGACGTTACATCCGTGACGTAATATTCGTCTTCACCAATCTTTATCACCGCCTTTTGATTATTTGATGCGGTGACACGCGGATTTGAAAGCACCTGCACGCTGCCTTGCGTTTGCAGCAATTCAAGAAAGCCGGTAAAGCGATTAGAGTTAAAGGTTAAACCGAACACACCATCCGCCGTCGCGGCAGCGATATCGTTAGGGACAGAGCCATTAAATCCGAAATCAAATCGCCCGCTCATGTTTAATTCATTCCAGCGAATACCCTGTTGATATTGGTCGCCTAGTGTCACTTCAACAATGCGTGCTTCTAAAATCACTTGTCTTTGTAAACGGGACTGTAAATTGTCGAGAAACTGACCCACTGCACGCAGTTTTGATGGTTGTGCAGTGACACTTACAAGCCCGGCTTGTGGCGAGAGCACGACGCTGCCATTACCGCCGACAATGCCTTGGATCATATCTTCCAAACTACCCCAAAGATCGGTTTCTGACTGCGTATTGACCGATGCGCCATTAGCGCCGCCGGCATTCATATTGCCGAAGTTCTGATTTTGGCCGCCACCGTTGAGACCACCTAATCCACCCATGTTGGATGAACCGCTATTATTGTAGCTGTTATTGTTTCCATAGGTATTATTGTTATTTCGCTCTTGGCTAACACCGCCGCTCGTAATTTGCGTTTGCGATAAGCCAAAGCGCTTCAACGAAAGATAATCGAGCGTAAAGGTTTGCGTGCGAACACCGGCAGGGTATACCTGGATCATACGACCATCGCGACGAATCTCATAACCATAGATATCGCTTATGACATCTAGCGTTTCATCGATAGTCACATCTTTTAGATCAAGCGAAATATCACCTGAGACATCTGGGTGAACTACGATATTGTACGGTGTATCCACTGTAAGACTGTAAAAAAATTGCTTTGCGGCCACGCCATCAGCCTGTAATACAAAGCGAGGTTCGCTACCAACGAGAGCACGGGATTCGCCTGTTTGGCGTTCTACTGACTGGTTCAAGAAAGCGGCCACATCATCCGGTACCGCTGATGATGCGGGTTTCTTTCCTTGCACAGGGGTATCTTGCTGCATCGCCTGATAAGCCTCGCGCGGTTTTTCATCGGGCTGATAGGCACAGCTCGTCAGCAACGTTGCCACCGCTGCTATCCAAAGCACTCTCATTGTTGATCTCCCTGAGATTCGATATTCTTTATATTCAATGGCTGAAATAATTTAAGTATTCGTTGAACCGAGCCATTGCTTAAGGTAACACTGTTCGAACCGATGTCCGCGACACGAAACCCTGCAATAGTGTCACCGAGACTTAGCCATTGATTGTTTATTAAGGCACGCTGCGACGTAGCCGAGACAACGACTTGCGCTAATACTAAGTTCGTATCCTGCTGAGAGCTTACCCCACGCCCTGCAGTCCAACCGTAAGGCCGAGTTGGATCTTGAGCTTGTGCTGTAAATGAAGCGACTGATACGACGGTCGCCAGTAGCCACGTCAAACGATAAGGACTAGTTTGCACCGATAAACTCCTTATCCATACTGATAATACGCCATGCGATACTCAGTTCAGCTTCGGGATAGCTATCCACACGATAATTAAACTTCAGCCATTCAACTTCAGGAAACTCAGCTTGAAGTTGCTCTGCATAGCCCATGATATGTTCGAAGTCACCCTTGAATACGGCATCGACGCGATGCTGATACAAAGCACCACTCTGCTCATCTGTGATGCGTTCAGGCTGAGGTGTCGTCAACGAAACAAGCTGCATGTCATCAGGATAATTCAATGCGGCGCGTAAAAAGGCTTTCCGTTGTGCCGCGCCTAATACGCTATAGCCGCTTGCGCGCTCTATTAGTTGCGTCAAACGCGCCTGCTTACGTTCAATATCATCACGAATCGGCTTGTTTACATCTTGTTGTAACTGTGACTTCAATTGCTCGTTCAACGCGCGTACTTGGCTCAACTGCTGAGCCAACTGTTCGGTTCGTAATTTGCTGGAATTCATTGCTTTAATGTTTGGAAGTAATAATGTACTCCCCATATATACAGCAATAAGCACCCACACTAATATCGCAATTAAAATGCGTCTATCCCGAGGCTGTTGCTGAAACCATTGATTTAATTGTTGCCAGCGCTTATTCATCTGAACCTCGCTCACTCGCTAGGCTAAAGGTTTGATTGTCTTGTTCATCTTGAGACAAATCGACCACTGAGAAGCGACTATTCTTGAGTACAGGCTTTTCTTCAAAACGCGCCATCCACTTCGGAATGAGGTGCCCCTTTATGGCTTTACCGTGCAAGTTAATCCGACCCTCTTCAATGCCAAACTCGGTTAACCAGAGTCCATCCATATCAATGGCGCTTAATTCGGACATCAACTGCTGAGGCGCGATCAATTGACGCGATTCGAGGTTAGTGAGCCGCTCGTTAAGCTCCATTTGCTGTTGGATCTGACGAGATAATTTATCCGACTGATCGACCAATTGTTGATTGGGGCTTTTCTGCTGAACTTGCGCCTGTAGTTGTGTTTGTTGCTGCTGCAACTGCTGTAACTGCTGATTCATCTCATCAGCGGTCGCTTGCCGTTCGCTGGCTAAGCTCTTTAACACTATCCACACAACAAGTAATAAAATAGCCAGTGCTACGGCTACCACTAAACTGCGGGCAAGCGAGAGTCGGAGAACAATGGGTTTGAGTTCGTCGGTATATAAATTTATGAACTGCTTCATTGTGCCGTCCCCTCTACCCGTGAGGATAAACTAGCACCCAGCGCTTCTAAGTCCGAGAAGTCTCCCTCACACAGCTCGCTCATCCAGCTCGGATACTCAAACAACTCAACATCAGCTGCTAGCAAGTCACGCAATGATTCTGCCATGGCCTCTCGTTGTGGACCGGCTATCGCTAACACAATTCGGCGTAGACTCGCTTGACGGAGCTGCCCTTCATAGTAATCCATCGAGCGCTGTATTTCTGTCGCCAAAGGTTCCAAGGCGCCGAGTTCAATCTCTTGCGCTGAATACTTAGACAAGTCTCGGACGCCTCTCAGTTCACGTGTGAAAACCAACGCTCCAGCGCGATATATTTGCACCACGTAGCGACTTTTACTCAAACCGTAAAGCACCAAGCAAGCATTTTCGGTCGTTTGAAATAAATTCTTCAACACCATTTCACTGACAGTAATGCTATCGAGTTGCCACGACTGCGAAGCGACCGCCTCAACGATTTGACTCAGCAATGTCTTGGAGGCAACAACGGCCGTTATTTTATCTTGTCCACTCGCATTTAATGGCAGATCGTAATAATCGGTCACCATCTCATCGGGACTCATATCGGTCAGCTCATCTAACTGAAACCGTAAACTTGCGGCAATATCCTGTTCAGGTACGTCGGGACGTTCAACGGTGGTTGATTGGTAATGAGCGGGCTGCAGTACAACATTAACGGGGGCATGCTCTAAAGACAGTTTTTTATAACGTTCGTTAAGGGCATTTAACGCATGATCAATGTGATTATTTTTGATCGTTTCAACATCATTCACGATCAACTCAGGCTCTTGCTCTGTTTTTATTTTAAGGACAAGGAAACGAAGCTCAGTCGCATCAATACTGACTACAAGCTGATAATTTGAAGCGTTTTTTTTCCCGAACAAAAAGCGCACTGAGCATTCCTTTGTTTATTTTTTGTTTATGTTATCAAACCTCATACGCCTTTTGGAACAAAAATGCGCGTTATTTCCCCGTTTTTTGATTTTCCTCTCACTAATCTAAAGAAAAACGTTTCACCGTTTGTTCAAGTTTTGCCGCCAGTGACTGCAAGGTGTGCGCAGTACCGCTTGAATGGCGTGTGGCTTCTTGGTTTTGTTGTGCCATGCCGGCAAAACGCTCGACGGTTTCGGCTACTTCATCACTGGCGCGATTTTGCTCCTTCAGCGCCTCGCTAATCTCTTGTACGACCTGCATCACGTCATTAAAACTGTCGCGTATCCGTCTCATTGCTTGTCCAGTCATGTCCGCAAGTTCGACGCCTTCCTCGACTTCATTGACACCATGTTTCATTTGCTTAACGCTACTTTGCGTACCGCGTTGAATCTCTCCAACCATGTGTTCAATTTCATCAGTTGATTCTGAAGTACGTTGTGCCAGGCTTCTGACCTCATCTGCTACAACTGAGAAACCTCGTCCTTGGTCACCCGCACGAGCCGCTTCAATCGCTGCATTTAACGCCAGCAAGTTTGTTTGATCAGCGATACCCTTGATAACCGACACAATATCGTTAATTTTCTCTGACTGAGCATCAAGTTCAGTCAGTCGTTGTGAAGCCTGCGTGACAGCTTGGTTAATACGATCCATCGCTTGTGTCATCTGCTCAATGACCGTACTGCTCTCGCGGGCTTCCTCACTCGAGCGATGAGCAATACTTCGTGCTTGCTCAGCATTGTTTGACACCTGCTCAATACTCGCACTTAATTCTTGTATCGCAGTCGCAACCGAATCAGATGCTTGTGTTTGTTCATCCGAAGATGCCGACAATTGTTCGGCGGTACTCGCCACCACGCCGCTGGAGTCATTCAGCTCATTAACGGCGTGTCGGATGTTATTTAGCATCGCTTTCAGCTTGTCTTGCATCGACTTTAAAGTCGTGAGCACCTGCGCTATTTCATCCTTACCGTCCGTGGTAATTCGATAGTTTAATTGCCCGTCGGCAATGGCATCAATCGCCTGTTGCGCATCGGCCAAGCGATTCTGAAGTTGCTTTTTGAATGTCCAAGCCGAACCAATGGCAACAAGTGCCACCACTAAACCACCCAATAATGTTGTCCATTCCGCCAATAGGCTCGCCTGATCGGCCTCCGCATGGCGTTTCGTGAGCTGCGTGCGCTCAAAAGCGATAAAGCTATCCATTAACTCACGCATCGCTTGCATGTCTTCGCGGCCACGGCCTTGTTTTACAAGATATGCAGCCTGATCTAAGCCCATCGCACCGGGACCGTATTGCAACCGTATCGAAATAACCGGCTCCATAGCCTCTTCGAGCCAGCGTTGATACAGCTGATTAAACTCCTCTAAACGTTTGAGTTGCGCCGATGAGCTCTGGCTGAGCTGTTTTAGCTGTTCCCATGATTTAGACAGGTGAGCCTTTCCTTCATCATAGGGCACCTTGTCCTCGTCGTTTCCACTGATGACATAGCCACGTTGACCACTTTGAATCAGCAATAATTGCTTAACCAAATCTTCCGCAACAGTAATAACAGTAAACGTTTGCTCTGCTTGAGAAGTTGTGTTTACGAGTGATCGAATACTGAATAGCGTCGTTGTGATCAATACAACGAGGACTAGGAGGATGGCAGCAAATGCCGTGTACAGCTTGTGGGTTAGTTTCATGGGCTTGACCAATACCAAAATTAAGAATACTTAATCTAGTATCGGTCAATCAAAAGATAACTTCAGCCCTGAGAAATGTCATAGTAAACTCAGGGCTGCGGTCAAACGCGCTTATTATGAACGCTTCCAGTGCAACGTTTGACCGGCATAGTAAGGCACAATAGGCCCTGTTGCGGTTGCGACTTGCTCAGGTACTTGCCAAGTCTCCTGCGTTAAGGTTAAGCGCTCTTCATTCAAGGGTAGTTGATAAAACTGTGCGCCAAACACCGAACTAAAATTCTCTAACTTATCAAGCGCATCGTGCTGACTAAAAAACTCCGCGTAAAGCTCAATTGCAGCAGGGGCCGAATAACAGCCTGCGCAGCCACATGCGGTCTCTTTGTTGGCTTTTACATGCGGCGCGGAATCTGTTCCTAGAAAGAATTTGGCACTCCCCGATAAAGCCGCATTTTGTAAACGCTCCTGATGCTCACGACGTTTTAAAATCGGTAAGCAATAGTTGTGCGGACGCACTCCACCCACTAACAGATGATTGCGATTCATCAACAAGTGCTGAGGCGTTATCGTTGCCGCCACATTGTCATGAGCCGAAGTCACAAAGTCGACCGCATCACCGGTAGTAATGTGCTCCAAAATCAACTTCAGCGCAGGAAATTGCTGAGTAATCGGGATCAAATGACGCTCAATGAACACCTTCTCGCGGTCAAAAATATCGATATCGGCGTCGGTCACTTCGCCATGAACCAACAGCGGCACACCGTGCGCCTGCATCGCTTCGAGTTCGGGGGCTAAAGCTTCGACTGATTTTACGCCAGAGGCTGAGTTAGTGGTTGCGCCTGAAGGATAGAGTTTAAAGCCGATGACTTTGTCTTCAGCGGCTGCTTTTTTTACTTCCTCGACCGTCGTTTCACCTGTTAGATAAAGTGCCATACGAGGATCAAAGCGCTGATCCGCGCCAAGATGAGCCATGATGCGTTCACGATAACTTAACGCAGCAGACACGGTTGTCACCGGGGGGACTAAGTTGGGCATAACCACCGCACGGTGGAACACTTCAGCAGAATGCGGCACTGTAGTGGCCAGCATTTCTTCATCGCGCAAGTGCAAGTGCCAATCGTCGGGGCGGCGGATCGTAATCGAGTTCATCAAGTTACCTCATCGGAGCGAATACACACCCACTAGTATACTGCGTTCGTCAAGTCAGCAACAGAACCTCGTTAACGAATACCCATCGCTTCTTTCCAATGGGTTCTGCAACACGATATATAGCGGTCGTTACCGCCAATCGCAATTTGTTGGCCCATCTTTACTGCATTACCGTGCTCGTCCACCCTAAGCGACATCGTTGCTTTGCGTCCACAGTGGCAAATCGTCTTCATTTCAACCAGTTTATCTGCGACAGCGAGCAATACCGCGCTACCAGGAAACGCATCACCAAAAGCGTCGGTACGGATGCCGTAGCACATGACCGGAATATTGTGTGTATCGACGACCGTCGTAAGTTGCCAAACTTGTTGTTCCGTTAAAAATTGCGCCTCATCAAGCAACACACAATCAATCCGACGCTGATGATACTGCTTTAAAATCAGTTCAACGAGATCACAGTCCTGCGTAAACTGGAGGGCATCACGCGCTATACCTAAACGTGAGGCAATTTTCCCCTGTCCTGCGCGGTTATCAATCGCGGGGGTCATGAGTAACACTTGCTGCTCACGCTCTTCATAGTTATGTGCCACCTGTAATAACGAGGTGCTTTTGCCGGCATTCATCGCCGAATAGGTAAAATAAAGTGATGCCATAGTGGGATTCTTTTTATTATCCAAGTCAATTCTGTGCCAAAATAATGCCAAGCAAATGTTACCGAGGAGTTTTCGATATGCAATACCCTGCCGATTTTATCAAGGCCATTCCTAAAGCTGATCTTCACTTGCACTTAGATGGTAGCTTACGTGCATCAAGCCTCATTGATATGGCTAAACGCGCCAGTATCGAACTCCCCAGTTATACAGAAGAAGGGTTATTTGATCAGGTTTTTAAGTCTCACTACAACAATTTAGGTGAGTACTTAAACGGCTTTCAATATACCTGTGCAGCGCTCCGCAACCTCGAAAACCTCGAACAAGCCGCCTACGAGCTTGCTATCGATAACCAGGAAGAAGGTGTCAACTATATCGAGGTTCGCTTTGCCCCTCAGTTATTAATGAATCCAGCTGCAGGTGTGACTTTTGATACCATCATGCATGTGGTCAACGATGGTTTAAAGCGAGCTAAAAACGAATACAACCAACAGCCGAGTGTGCAACAAGGCGAAAAGCCACCCTTTGACTATGGCATCATCAACTGCGCCATGCGCATGTTCGGTAAGAAAGGTTTCTCACCCTACTATACTCAGCTCTTCCAACATCTACGCGACTTTGAACCGATGCAAGTGATTCGCACGGCGGCGATGGAATTGGTACGCGCCAGCGTCAGAATGCGCGACGATGAAGGCTTACCTATCGTCGGTTTAGATATCGCAGGACAAGAAATCGGCTATCCGGCAAGCCAGTTTAAAGATGTGTACGAATACGCCCATGAAAACTTCTTGTTAAAAACGGTACACGCGGGTGAAGCCTATGGCGCGGAAAGTATCTTCGAAGCGCTCACGCAGTGCCACGCGGATCGTCTAGGTCATGGCTATTCGTTATTCTCGCCTGAAATGACCGAGGATCCGTCGATTGAAGATCCTAAAGCGTATGGCGAAAACTTGGCTTCATATATTGCCGACCGCCGTATTGCTGTTGAGGTTTGTCTTACCAGTAATCTGCAAACCAATCCAAGCATCGGTGGTATCGAGAACCACAACTTTAAGCATATGCTCGATAACCGTCTAGCCACGGTTATTTGTACGGATAACCGACTGGTATCGCGCACGACCGTCAGCAACGAATATCAATTAGCTGTCGATAATTTTGATATCTCGCTAAAACGTCTAAAAGACATGGTCGCCTACGGTTTTAAAAAGAACTTTTTCCCAGGCGACTATGTGGCTAAGCGCGAGTATGCGAAGAAAAACTTAGCTTACTTTGATCGTGTAGTTGAACAATTTGGACTAAAAGACGCCAGCCACTCTTGAGCGGGAACAGGATAAGCGAATAAATACCCTTGCATAACAATCGTGGGGCAGCGCTCGGTCAAGAAGCGCGCCTCACGCTCTGTTTCAACACCCTCGGCAATCATGCGTAAGTCCAAGTGCTCACCTATCGAGAGAATGGTTTCAACGAGCGCATCATGCGTCGCTTTCTCACCGATACTGCGGACGAAGCTTTGATCGATCTTGAGTTCACTCACCGGCAGTTTTTGTATATACGCTAAGGATGAGTAGCCTGTACCAAAGTCATCGATAGAGAAACGTATACCCAGTTTGCTTAACTCGCGCATGACTTCGATGACTTTCTCTGTGTCTTCTATCAATACCCCCTCGGTGACCTCGATCATCAACTGATGGGGTTTAAAATGATAGTTTTCTAGTAACTCACTCACTGCATGAACTAAATCGCCCCGAACAAAATGTCGGGCAGAGATGTTCACTGACAGTGCATCAATGTGATGCTCAGCCATTTCTTTTGAGGCGAGAATTTGTGCGGCACGCTGCAATACCCAACTGTCAATCGATAGAATCAAATCTGAGCGCTCAGCAATCGGTATAAATATGCCCGGGCTAATGAGTCCCTGATCCGGGTGATGCCACCGTACCAAACCTTCGGCACTGACCACTTTGCCCGTCGCATCCACTTGCGACTGCAAATATAAATCAAGCTCATCGTTTTTTATCGCATGCCGTAGCATTCTCTCGACATCGAATTGCCGCTTAATTTCCTCTCCGTATTGCTGACGATAGACGGCGAAGTGATTGCCCCCGTATCGTTTTGCCTTGTGCAGGGCTGTTTCGGCACGACGTAACAATTGTTCTGCATTACCACCTTTTTGTGGATAGACGACCGCGCCTATGGTTGCTGACATGGTTAGTACATCATCGTCTAACTGAATCGGCTTGCGGATGACCGTGAGCAACGCCTCGCAGGTCTCATAGAGCTTCTCTTTGACCACTTCGCGTTTAGAAACTTGCGGAGGGAACAGAACAGCAAACAAATCAGCGCCCAAATGCGCGAGCTGCAAGCCCTGTTGTTCCGTCCACTGCTTCATTCGTTCAGCAAAAGATTGTACCAAGCGATTGCCAAACTCATGACCACGCGCATCATTAATCTGTTGTAATCGATCAATGTCGACGAGTAGCAAGTTGCCCAACTCACCCTCTTCTAATGATACAAGTACTTGGTCGATGATCTGAGTGATATGCAAACGGTTGGGTAAACCGGTCAGCGTCTCGTAATAAGCCATATAGTGAAGCCGTTGCTCATCGGCTTTACGCTCGGTAATATCGTCTTCAACCGCAATATAGTGAGTACATTCGCCTTGTTCGTTATAGACCGGCGTAATAATTGAATACACCGTATAAACTTGTCCATCTTTGCGTTGGTTAAGCAACTCACCGCGCCATGTTTTCCCTTGGTTTAGGGTGTCCCAAAGCTCCTGATAAACCGATTGTTGCGTCAGACCTGACTTGAGAATGCGGGGATTACTGCCAACGAGCTCGTCTCGTTGATAGCCGGTAATCCACTCAAACGCCTTGTTCACATACTCAATTTGGCCTTTGGCATCGGTAATGATGATGCACTCATTACTTTGATCTACGGCAGTTTCTAGGTTTTTAAGTTTCGACCAATGCGCATGACGCTCGGCAGCGATCGCCTCAACCTGACGCGCCAGCGCCGCGATATCATCCTTGCCGCGTACGTCAATAGCAACACGTTGTTGCTCATCCCGCATCGCTTGCACACCGGTTTGCATGTAGCCAAGCCGTTTACTAATACGGTAATTCAGATATCGGTGCAGAAGTGCAACCAACAACAGCACGATAATGAGCTGAATTGTCAACGTGGTAATACGTGACTGAGCCACACTCCAAAAGGTATGCTTTTGCTCGAACGCGATCATGAGTGAGAAAGGTCGAAATTCAGGAAAGTCCGAAGATACCGTCAGCGGCACGTAAACAATCAAGCGACCTTGGTCCTAAACGTGATGTAGCGTGATATCGCTGTTTGCATTGAGTTCATGCCAAGTTTGCGGCGCGATATTCAATGCTTGATATAAAGGTTTATCAAGCCAGTGATGATCAGCGGCATACTCGATACGCCCCTCTCTATTATAGATAAAAGCAGCTAGGACATTGGGTTGCTCGAGCAGTTGGGAGAGAATTTCATGCAACAAATCCGTACGTTCATAACGAACCACGCGGTCGAACGTTGCTTGCATCATGCGCGCTGTAGTTAAAACTTCTTGTTCGACCACGTGTCTGTTTTCAGTTGTCTGTTCCGTAATCGTGAAGGTTGCTAAACTGACAAACATAGCAATACCGACAAAGCCCACTAAGAAAGAAATCTGTGTGCTTAGCCGTTGAAAAAACTTGATCGCCGTCGCTGTCATTGTAGCGCTCCATCGCTGAAAACAGATATTAAATATCATTAACGCGAATTATGCGGCTTCACTAAATTTAATCAACACTCAGCGGTCTTTTTTCTTCATTAACTGCCAAAGCGCGTCGCAACAAACTGATTCAAAGCCTTATGCACGACATAACACACCATCATTGCCGCAATAATAGCGACCAAGGTACTACTAAGCCGGTAGAGACCTGAATACACAAGATCTTGCGTAGGTGATAAGTACTGCCCAAAAAGAATACCTAACGTTGTGAGTGCACCAAAGCCGACGCCAGCGCCGGAAGCCTCAAGCACATGAAGTCGAGCAAACAACATCACACCAACCCAAAATAAGGGCACAATAAGCCATAATGCGTCGTACCAATCATAAAGTAATAGCTGTACTGAAAGCCCAAACATGACACCGATCAGCGTGCCCATCGCGCGTTTACGCGCGTAAGTCAGCGCCCCATTCCAATGCATCGGGAATAACACCAAAATAGTGGTTGCTTGCGCGGATATTGAGTCTTGCAAATCAAACAGCTGAAAGACCAAAAATGATAGGGTTGTCACCGTGGCACCCAAAATCGCCTCATGACGGACACGGTTGGATGATTTTTCGGGGGCTACGGGAGGCGCACTGGGCTCCGCTTTGTTGGGAATTAATGTATGCATCATAAAAGCAATAACGATAGCCAACAATGACGCGAAAAAGTTACTCGCAATGAGGTTATTGACGTCAGTATTTGGATAGCTCGCATAGTGCAACATGATGCTTAGCATCAACACGCCATTGGCACCAAATAGAAACGCAGTGCCGCGTGCCATAAAAGCAAAGCGATACAGAAACAACAAAAATGCGACCATCGTCATGAGTACCGGGTGCCCACCTAATAACTGCGCCACGATACCGACTTCAATCCCACACATGACTGATGCTGCCAATAATTGGCGCGCCACATGTCCGTTAATGACCGGCACTAAACCCAGCAAGAGCATGGGTAGTACGGTAAAGAACACACCATAGGATAAGTCAAACAGCGTGGTGACTAAGAAGCCAATGGACGCCCCGAAGGCAATGCGCAAGCATTGCCGTAGACCATTTTCAGTTAATCCGAGCGGTTTCATACGTGCTCCACGCTAGTAAATATAATGTAACCAACCCAGTAGACGCACTTGGGCTTGTGCAACGGCGGTTTTAAAGCGGCTATCGGGCACAATTTGTACCGTTGCCTTAGCGCCCGCTGGACGGGTGTTATCAATACCTTTGGCAAGGCTCAGGTGCACACGCATACGTTGGGCATCACGCACCCAGCGGTTCGAGTTAACCGGCTGTGCGAGTGTGCCATCCGCGCTCAACTGACCTGCGTTAACACCGGCATCAACGCTATCGATCGTCGCCTCATAAACGGTACCTGGCTCGGCATCAAAGACAACCAGTGCGCGCTGACCTTTTTTTACATGGCGCAAATTCTTTTCCCTAAAATCAGCTACAATATCTGCTTGAGGAGATACCAATGCGAGTAACGGGTTACCTTGACGAGCATACACACCTTCGCTGAGTTTTAAGTTACTTACACGACCCGCGTGTTGCGCACGCACTGTGGTATAGCTCAAGTTCAGCTTGGCATTATCGACCGCATTTTTAGCCTGTTGAATAAGCAGGTTGTGGGCATTGTCTGAGTCACCGCGCTGAACTTTGAGGCTCTCCAGTTGCGATTTAACCGCATCAACATTTGCTTGTGCTTGCAGCGCCGCGCTCTGCGCCTGATCAAACGCTTGCTCAGATGTACTGCCTTCTTTCACTAAGTCTTTGATTCGCTGCGCCTCACGACTTTGCTCATCAGCAGTCGCTTGTGCTGACTTTAGCTTTGCTTGAGCAGCACGAATTTGTGCATCCAGTTGACGGTTCGACTGTTGTGCTTGCTGCAAAGCTAATTCAGCTTGCTGTAGCTGCAAACGGAAAGGTCGAGGATCTAGCGTAAATAAAGGATCGCCCGGTTCCACATACTGATTATTGTCAACCAACACTTGCTCTACCGTACCGTTAACCTGCGGCGCGACCTGAGTGACTACGCGAGTCACCATTGCTTGCGGCGTAAGCGGTAACGCTAAATCGGCCCAGAGAAAATAAGCAAACAATGCGATAAAGCCGATAAGCGCACGCTTAACCCACTTTGCGAATTTTTCATCAGCTGTCATTGTGTGTCACCTCCTTGCTTATCGTCTCGCTTCTTTTGTTCACTGCACATTTGGTGGGCGTTACGCGAAATCACAGCTAGTACATGCTTAACCGTTTCAATGTCTTCGTCGGCAATGTCAGCCATCAGCGTACGACGTACTTTTAGGATTTTGGCTTCCATTTTTTTCACCAACGCATGACCTGCATCGGTTAGGTAAACTCGCTTCGCACGGCCATCGTCTGGACATACGCGCCGTACAACAAGTGACTGTTGCTCTAGCTGTGTCAACGTTCGCATTAATGATGCGAGTTCTATTTCCAACGCCTCTGCCAATTGCTTTTGACTTGCGCCATCGCCGATTCGCACCAGCTTCCACATCGCGCTCCAGCGTGGGTAAGTTAAACCTAAGGGTGCAAGTTCACGGTCGGCGACAGATTGCCATTGTCGTGCCACTCGGCCCAAACGTTCGGGCACGGACAGTTGTTTGAGTTGCTCTTGCGAGAGTGTCATAACCTGATCTCATTTAGTTAGCTTGCTAAGTATATTAACAAAGTTAGCATGCTAAGTAAATTAAGGTGGTTTCGATGGGTCTAATCGGAAAGACAGATACAAAAAAGCCCTCGAGTGAGGGCTTTCGATAAACAGCGACTGAAGTCGTGACCTATACTCGTTATCTGAAACAAAATGTCGAAAATAGGGTCAGCATAGTTATATAGCCGTTTATTTTAAGAAGAAAACTAACTGACCTCATTTTGTTTTTCACCAAAATTTGTACTGAATGTATATTAATAGCTTAATTTTAGCTTTAAAGCGACTCAAAGCTAGCATTTTTCAACATTTTTTAATCAAGCAGAAGCTTGTTGGCAGCCATGATTAAACTTTACGCCTAGGTAATACCAATGAAAAGCGAGGGGTTGAACATTTAGAGGACTGATATATCTCTGTGCCCCCTGAGTCTTTTCAGTATCATTTACTTCAACGACTGTTAAGACCCTTTACTAGTTATAAGGCAGCTTTTTTAGGCATGGCGAAACCTGACCATACATAGCACTCTTAATCTCTACAGTAATGCGCCCCTTGATGTTGTGTTGAGGGGTTGAGTCGTTTAACGTCAGTTACATAATCAGAAGTCAAAGTTAGATAGGTTTTTCAAGTTAGAGCGTAACTAAGAGTGCAAAAAGTTGCGTTTTTATTTAAGGGGTTGCAAGATAAGGAGTTAAATTTTTTAGTAGGTACCTAGAAACCTCAAACTGTCATCTCATCAATTTCAAAAATACACACAGCATAAACACTCCAAATAACTAGGTAATAGTGCGAGCAAAACTCAAGGAACATTGAATGTCAAACATCTCTCTTCTAGCATCTGCTGCGATATTCAGGTCACTGTATGACAACAAAAAGGATATTTATGACGTTATTTCTGATTTTATTCGAGCATACATTCTTCTCAATGCAAAGTGGGCGTTTAACTCAACCGAGTGCACTAAAGGGGTAAATGATACTTTTGGATTTAACATCCCTGAGGCAATAATTAGGTCTTGTTTAAGAAACAGATTAAAAAGCAATGACGAGTTAGAACTCAAAGATGGAATATTCATAGTTACCAACCACTTCGACAAAAGCAATGATATTCAGTCTAAATTTAGAGACTCAAACCACGAGTTTGAAGAAATAAAGAAAAAGTTAATCGCTCATACCTTAGAGCACGCTGTAGTGGAAATAGATAATGAGAAATTAATTAGCAGCCTCCAGAATTACTTGCTTAATAAGAGCATCCCCGAAGAGTACGCGGGTTATATAGCTCATTTTATACTAAAGAATGAGGATAATTCTGATTTCAAAGAAAAGCTAAATAGAATTGAGGAAGGATTAATTTTATACGCGGGAATACAGTACTCTCCAAACCTAAATGAATTAGGACATTGGAAAGGTGATCTGACTGTATTCCTAGATACAGAGCATTTATTCAGTGCAACGGGATTGAATGGTGTCTTATATAAGCAGGTATTTGATGACCTCAACACGTTAGTGCACGATGTAAACTATGCCAAACGAAAAAGAGGGAAAATATCGTTCAGGTATTTTCCTGACACGAAAAAGGAAGTCGATTCATTCTTCTACGCAGCTGAAAAGATTCTAGAAAACAATTCTAGTATTGATCCCTCAAAGACTGCAATGCTTAATATCGTTAACGGCTGTAGCTCAAAAAGCGACGTTTTAGAGAAGAAATCCAAATTTGAAAGCGACCTTGCGCGTCTAAAAATACTCCCAGAAGAATTTCAAGACTACTACGAAGACCCTGACTTTAATGTTGAAAGCGCTAATGGTATCGACGGATTACACGCTAAATATAATGGAGAGTTTGACGCACATGTATTTTCAGATATTCTCAAAACATTTACAAAAATAAACTACTTTAGAAAGGGTATAAGTAAAGCACCCATAGATAATGTCTCAGCAATTTTTTTAACCGAAAAGTGGTTGATTCGTTCGATCGCATTCTCTGAAGAAGTACATGAAGGGAAAGGATTTGTTCCCTACGCAACAAATATTGAATTTTTAACAGAGCGACTGTGGTTTAAGTTAAATAAAGGGTTCGGGAAAAACACTACCCCTCTATCATTTGATGTAATAACTAAAGCTAAAGTGGTTATTTCATCGCAATTTAACAACAGAATTTCAGATGAATATACCAAGCTTAATAATAAATATAAAAACGGTGAGATTGATGAAGAAAGCACAGCTCTACTAATAGCAGAGCTTAGACAAAAGTCCTTCAACCCAGATGCAATTGATTATGGTCGACTTGACGAAGCTATCAACCCGGTCAGTGATGCATTAGTTGAGGATGCATTAAGGGAGAAAGCCTCCTTGCAGTTGCAAGCTAAGGAGGGCATGGACGCGAAACACGAGTTGCGACAACTAAAAATAAGTAATAAAAAGAAAAGTGCTGAATCAATTAAAAATACAGTTCTCTTATATTCTAGAGTTACTAAATTTTTCATCTATGCAATAGTTCCAGCCACTATATTTTACCTACTAATCATTCTTTATGATCCAAATGATACGGTACTGTCCCTTGTTTTCGGGACGACAGGCCTTGTAGGATTTATTCTTGCTTTCGTAAAGCGCAGAACCATTAATGGCGTCATACGCCGTTATGCGAGAAATTCCTTTCGACAAAGACTTAACAAAAAATTTCAGCGTGTAAACCGCTGAACTAACCATTAAGCACAAGATATGACAATACACGAATTAGAACTTCTTGATAATGCGCTTGACAGCATGTCAGAAGCTTTGTCGAAATTTGAGGAGGCCGACGCAGGTGATCACAGGGCTTACAAGTTTGCCGTCCTTCACATGGCGCACTTCATTGAATTGATGTTTAAGCACCACATCGCGTCGAAACACCCGTTGTTGATTTATAAAGATCCTTTTTCAAAGAAGCTGGACAAGAATAAGACGATAGGTCTCTGGGAGGCTGTAAATTTCATCAATAACGAATCTCCTGATACGGTATCGCCGGAGTTTCGTAAAGACTTAGAATGGATAAAGCGACTCAGGAACGAGATAGAACATCACAAGTTCGCGATGGATGTCCCACAGGGGCGAACTACAATTGGTCGGTTGTTCCGGTCTGTGATGGAGTTTCTTGAAAACTATACAGAGATAGAAATAGAAGAGCATATTCCAAAGTATGCAAAGGAAACATTCAAGATTCTTTCTGATGAGTATGAGTTTTCGGTCCGCGACGCTATCAGACAGGCCGAGAACGTGGAAGAAAATAACCCTATTGACTACTCCAATGACCCTTATGCGGCTCCGAACCGTCTTGAATGCCCAGAGTGCGGTCACCCAACGCTGATCGTAAACGAAGACTCTGTAACAGGGTATCGTTGCACTTTTTGTCAAAACGAAGAGAGCGATGAGCTACCCGCAAGCTGCGACATTTGTGGCACTGACACTACAATTGGAGATTTGGTCTACTGGGAAAACGAAATGGGGCAAATGGAGGGGCGTTGCTATTATTGCTCAGGACGTCACCATGCTGAAAAGGATGATTAGTCTTGATCAGATTCGCAACTAGGACGACCTTTTATTCTCTACAAAAAGGCAAGTTGAATCGCCACTGATTTGCTAGACACCTCATAGCCATAGATAATGGCATAAAAGAGGTGCTTATGAGTAACAACCGATACCCTGAAGAATTTAAAATCGAAGCTGTCCGCCAAATTACCGATAAAGGCTATTCTGTTGCTGACGTTTCAAGACGGCTCGATGTTTCCGTTCATAGTTTGTACGCCTGGGTTAAAAAGTATGGCTCAGAAGCGGAAAAGCACGAAGCTAAAAATGAAGAGCAGGCTGAGCTGAAACGCTTGAGAAAAGAGCTGCAACGTGTCACTGAAGAGCGTGACATATTAAAAAAAGCCGCGGCGTACTTCGCGAAGCAGTCCGACTAAGGTACGCCTTTATTAAGCATCACAAGGACTGTTGGCCGATACGAAGGTTATGCCGCTTACTGGACGTCCATCCGAGTGGTTATTATGCGTGGCTCAAAGAGCCTTGCTCGCGTCGACAAAAGCGCGATGCTCGTCAAACGGGTCTTATTAAGCAATTCTGGCTGGAGTCTGGTGGCGTCTACGGTTATCGAAAAATCCACAGTGACCTGCGCGAATATGGTGAGCGGATTGGTATCAATCGAGTTCACCGGTTGATGAAACTCAGTCAGCTTAAGGCTCAGGTTGGTTACCGTAAGCCGCGTCAGCGTGGTGGTGTCTCTCATATCGTTACGCCCAACAAGTTAAACCGGGAGTTCAATACTGAGCAGCCCAATCAAGCTTGGGTCACCGATGTCACCTACATTAAAACTCATGAAGGCTGGCTCTACTTAGCGGTGGTTGTTGACCTGTTCTCGCGACGGGTCATTGGCTGGTCAATGCAACAACGTATGACAAAAGAGTTAGTTCTTGATGCGCTACTTATGGCGATATGGCGACGAAAGCCTAAACAAAAAGTTGTGGTGCACTCTGATCAAGGCAGCCAATACACAAGCCATGACTGGAGCTCATTCCTAAAGAGCAACAACCTGGAAGGCAGCATGAGTCGTCGTGGTAACTGTCATGATAATGCGGTTGCTGAGAGCTTTTTCCAGCTACTTAAAAGAGAGCGTATTAAGCGGAAAATATATTCAAACCGAGCCGAAGCTCGACGAGATGTATTTGACTACATTGAGATGTTTTACAACTCAAAACGCCGGCACAGTTCCAATGATCAGTTATCACCGGTAGAGTATGAAAAACGTTTTGAAAAAACGGCTACTGAGTGTCTAGTGAACTAGTGGCGATTCATTCATAACGAGAGCCGGGTCCCAAAGCTTGCGATGCTGCAGTCCCGTGTAACGGTCGTATATCTTTGCTGTAGTCTTTCTTCGATATCCTTTTTTGCAGCGCTTCCGTTTGATTATATTCTCGTTTATAGAAATGACGCAGCTGCCATAAGCTTGGTAGATTTTCCTCAGCAACATCCGGAAAGTAGTTGTGATACATGGTTTCTAAGCGACGATGTGCATAGGGAAATGAATGCCCCTTGTCGCTTAAAATATACTTATCAATCGCTATCCGAAATAACCGCTCAGTTTGTTCATCAACAATTGCACCCGTACCTGGTGAATACTTACGCGGGCGGCCTAATTTTTTTTCTTTGGCAACACGCTTTTTGCCCTTGCCACCAGAATTCTTGTAGTCAGGCAGTAAGGCATTAGGTATTTGTCCCCGTTGCCAGTATCTCCGCGCTAGTCGGTAAACCGTCTGCTTTGTCGTACCAAACTCACTAACAATTTTATCAACTACCGGTCCTCGCCTTTTCGGATTATAAAAATCAGTTAGTTCAATCAAAGGCCTCAACACCGAAAAATTCTTATCCCGTTTATCACGGGCAACGGTTCCCTCGCCCGGAGATTCATATGCAAGGTAGTTATACGGGTCGTCTATACGCTCAAGAGCGTCATCATCAATTGCCTTATAAATTTCGCCTGTAAGAATTAACTCGGGCAGAGCTTTTTCATCGTCCAGACTTATCCAGACGAGTTGTTCATCAAGACTTTCAAGAATGCGAAAGCGCTCATCGTGAAACTTAATTACTTCATTGATTCGAAACACGATATGCCTCCTTGATAAAACCCAAGTCAGAGGCACGCAAATCACCCACCTTTAACTTCGTGATGGAAGTAAAAATATCAAATTCAAAGTAACGCTTAGCTAAAAGACGCCGAACCTCATACAACGACTCGCCGGCATTCAGGCCATAACTGGTATCGAGTTTCTTACACAGTGAAATGATGGTTTGATTGGGGTTTCGGTGTTTTTCAACCGAGTTGTCCAAAAAACCTGTTTTAAGCAACCGCAGTATTA